>Ga0080006_1238427_pt1 | contig 236376 bp, 242 predicted proteins | sample RS3BMetagenome_FD_69209 | JGI IMG/M metagenome (GOLD analysis project Ga0080006, IMG submission 69209) | Ferric oxide microbial mat and aquatic microbial communities from Rainbow Spring, Yellowstone National Park, USA - RS3B (SPADES... ...
TCCCTTTCTCCCCCCTTATAAGTACCCCTCCTATCTTCGGATTTATCGCATTCAACAATAACGCAAGCTTCATCCGCTCTTGCCCTACTATCGCAGAAAACGGAAATACATAACGCTCAACACGCATCTATAAACGTCACCCCACTACTTAAATCTTTTAAGTCCCCTTCCTAGATAGCTCTGCTCTTACACTTGCTAACAAGTGCTCTTTTGAAAGATCATACAACCCAAGATATTTTGCACCCATACGTTCTGCCAGATCTCGACAAGCATTTACACTGTATGCTTGGTAAAGCGGAGCTACTCGCGCAAGCTGCTGGATTGAAGGAGAGTAGCTGTAATCTCTTGCTGAGTCAATTACAAGACTCTCAAAAGGCTCTTTGCGTATAAGCGAAGCAACTTTCTGAGCTTCCACAAGCGGTTCTTCATGAGTCATGGATATGTTGCCCCTACCATCACTTATCAGCACCATAAGAGCCCTTAGATTAGGATCTTTCCTTAGTTCTGTTTTGATCACACTCATGCCAAGCACAAGGCCGTGAGTAAGCGGTGTTGTTCCACCTATGACAAGGTTAGTTAGTTGCTTTTTGGCAAGCTCTATACTAGAGGTAGGCTGAAGTACAAGTTCAGCACTTCTATTCTTAAATACAACAAGTGCAACTCTATCACGTCTAATATAGGCATCTTCAAGCAGGGAAAAAATAGCGCCTTTTGTTGCTGACATGCGCTGCTCAGCATCCATCGATGCACTAGCATCAACTACAAACACAATCAAATTTCCGACTTTTCTTTCCCTAACCTTTTGACGGAGATCTTGACTCTTTAAAATTAGAGGAGATTCAAACGACTTTCGACCACGTCCTATTTGGTAAGGTGCAGCTGCGCGAACTGTTGCATCAAAAGCAGGATCGTTTACCTTGTTTGCTTCTACCGCCCCAATATATCTTCCTCTTCTATCTTTTGAAATGGCTTTGCTCCTTTTACCTGGACGTGTAGTATTTATAGCCAACTTATTTAACTCAAATTTTTTAACCTTAAACGTATCGCCAAGTCCTACCTGCTTGAAAGCATCCGCACTTGACAGACCAACCCCGTTCGAATCGGACTGTCCATCAGCACTTGTGTCGGAAGATACCGTGTCCGGAGCACCCAAAACTTTTGAATCGGTTGTCTCTCCGTACACAGATTGGTTTTTCTCCTGGAAGCTATCGCCATCCTCGCCTTGATCGCCTTTTTGTTCACCACCGCTGCTCATAAACGGTTTTTTGAAAGTAGCTCTATGCCTTAAAGCAAGCTCGGCTGCATCATATACTTCTGGCTCTCCTACTACCTTAAGCCCTCGTAGTGCAGCAAGTGTCTTTGCAGTCGTAGCAATAACAATGTCAGCTCTATGTCCGCTAACGCCCACCTGGGCACAAATCTCACATATGAGACGAAGCATAGGCTGTGGTATTGAACACTCGGGGAGCCTTTTCTTTGCCTCTTGTATAAGCTTACTTAGGTTCGCATCTTCTTGAAGCAACCTTTTGTCAAGAGCATCTGAGCTATTAAAACTTTCGACTCTTTGTACTATCTCTACTCTTTGGTCGACATCTTTTATTGTCTGTACATCAACACATAGGCCAAACCTATCCAGCAGCTGTGGACGTATCTCGCCTTCCTCCGGATTCATAGTACCTACTAGTATGAACCTGGAAGGATGGCTTATAGATACCCCCTCCCTCTCAACCACATTTACCCCCATCGCAGCAGCATCTAATAACACATCTACTATGTGGTCATCAAGCAAATTAACCTCATCAACGTACAGTATGTTCCTGTTGGCTTCCGCTAGTACCCCAGGCTCAAATTTCCTACTCCCTTCCTTCAATGCCGCCTCTATGTCTATGCTGCCTACTACCCTGTCCTCAGACGCATTTATAGGTAGCTCAACTACCCGCATCTGCCGCTTCCCTACCTTAAGCTCCTCCCCCCTGCTTTCCTTCTCCTTGCATTCATAACATAAATTCTCCCTGTCCCACGGATCACAACCAAACCTGCACCCTACTACTACATCCTGCTCCGGTAGCAAACGCGCAAGTGCCCTAACCGCAGTAGATTTACAAGTCCCTTTCTCCCCCCTTATAAGTACCCCTCCTATCTTCGGATTTATCGCATTCAACAATAACGCAAGCTTCATCCGCTCTTGCCCTACTATCGCAGAAAACGGAAATACATAACGCTCAACTAACACAGCACATCACCACTGGCTCTGGATTAGTTTTAACACTTGCTCAGTAAAAAGTCTCATATCATGGAATGCAATAAAGTCTTTGTTTGATCTATCTATATTACCTAATATAGCGCCTCCGAAGGCCCCAACCAGGGTATTATTCAAGCAAAGCTGAAATTCTACTTCTTTTAAGTAGCGTAAGAGTGAAGGCCTGTTATCCAAATATTGACTGCAATCAGCGTAAAGAGCATGCAGCAAAAGCCCAAAACCTGAAGCCCGAAGGCTACTTTGCCCGTTACTTTCATATTATTTCGAGCATGAAGATATATAGCATATACTATACCTGTAATAAGAGCGGTTGTTTCTTTGGGATCCCAGCTCCACCACGAATGCCAAGCCTCTTCAGCCCACATAGAACCCGCCATGATGCCAAAAAACCATATTGGTGTAGCAAACATTACAAATTTATGGCTAAGCTCCTCAAGCGCTGAGCTCGGTGCAAGACACACAGCCTCCCCTTGGGAAGCACCGCCTGGCACGATCCTTTCAACATAGTTTCCATCGGATTGAACAATTACCTTTGAGCCCTTATCTTTTCGTGACTTGATCTGTGCTAGTACTCCAAAGATAATTCCACAGGTAAAAAGCGCCGTTGCAGTAACCATGCTAGTTACGTGAATAGCAATCCAATAACTTTGAAGGGCAGGAATAAGTGGACCAGGTGGAGCAAAAAATATCGCGCCAATAGCCATTATTGTTACTGATGCAAGAAGCATAGGCCCACCGAGCACATAGGCACGATATCGCCACGCCAAAAACAAGAAAACTCCCACAATAATCCAGCTCAGCGTTGAAAGATACTCATACATATCACCAACAGGGGGCCTACCATATGGTATCGAACCCCACCATTCTTCAGCTCCGTGCAAAAGCCACGCAACCGTCATCAAAGGAAACGCGATTTTAAGGAAAATCCTCTTCTTGAACGCCCAGTAGCCAAAGAAAAGGGCCATAGAAATCACATAACCAATTACAGCAAGCCAAAACATTCGGAACGTAGGATCATGACCACCTGGGAGAAGATTATAAAGGTTTACAATAAAATTCATTTTTGTTTACCCCTTATACAATATTACCAACTTCTATTCCTTCAGTCGGTTCCTTTACACTATTATCCTCGGGTTGGACCTTCGGAGACAGGTCTAGCTTCTTACCACCAATAAGAGGTAGATAAAATCTAGCTATGAGCCCAAGGCCAGCTATAAGAAATGCAGCTATTATGATAGGAAACCCTGGATCATAGTTAACAGAAAGAGCCGAATATCTTTCTACCGTAGGAAAACTAAGCACATATCCGCCGGGCAAGCTAATATGCTGGCCTGGCTTTAGTTTTCCAATCCAAATTTGATGCATTTCCGAAAGATTTATATCAAAAACACTTTGCGGCTTATTGAGCTGCAAGTTGCCTTTATAAACCTGTATGAACAGAACTGGGTTTTTGAGTTCTTGACCCCCTAATCTGGGCGCAGCATAATCAGGCGTAAACGCCATGGTTGCACCTATCTGATCACCTGGAGGACCTGCACCAGGCACTTTCAATACCCCATTGCTCAAGAAAGGAGATCCAGTAGTTACAATTGGGCCATCAAAGAGCTTTTGGTTTCCGCGTGAGAGCACCAATATAGGTGCCCAACCATAGCTGTTTAAGTAGAAGTTAATACCATCCCAATTGAGTGGCTGGTTTACCTTTATGTTTCTAATCCCCACAGTCCTACCGTTTTGGATTATTGCCACTTTGCTATCAAAGTAGCTTGGCGTTCCGTTTTTATAAAAGCGTACATAAAACTGAAGCAGCTTCAGCTGAAAGTTAGGAAGATTCGGTGATAATAAACCCTGATGAAATTCATCATATTCGCTTCGCGTGTTAGTCCAAGGAACACCAGGCAAGAGCGCAATTTGTCCGCCATAGCCCGCAATCTTACCATAAGCAGCCCCAGCAATAATCAAAAGAATTGCCGAATGGAAGGCAAGCGAACCAAACTTTGATATTGCAGTTTGCCACTTTATTTTTGCTTGGTGTCGCCTTGCCACAGCCACCCGCATCATGGCAAAATAACCGCGATATCGTTGATAAAGACAACTCGACAGCGAAACAACCAACAGCACAACAAGAAATAAAAACCACCACTGGGTAAACACACTAAATAGCCCTAGATCATTTAGTACGGGAGCAAGCGTTGGATAACTTTGGTAGAACTTTGCTACATCAGATGGATCCTGTGGAAGAATGGCTCCCAAAAGACAGAAAAAGGCAATAATAGCCATTATCCCGATGGCAGTTTTCATGGAGCGAAGCCAGCGGAAAAAGCGTAAGAACTCCGCACCTAGGCTGTTGTCCTGATAGTAATTATTTGCCATCAATAACAAGAATAATGAACAAGAAGCGCCTTAAGTGATTATGCACTATAAGGCCTGTATAAGTTTTTTAACAGCTTCTGCAGACGCCATAAGCTGCGATCGTTCTTCGTCAGTAAGATTTATCTCCCAAATCTTCTCAACGCCACCTGCACCTATAACTGCCAGCACACCCATGAAAATGCCAGATATCCCATATTCTCCATTCAAATATGCAGCAACTGGCATTACTCTTTTTTTGTCCAAGACAATAGCGTCTACCATCTCTGCTATCGATGAAGATGGTGCATAATATGCGCTCCCTTGCTTTAGTAGCTGTACAATTTCGGCGCCACCATCTCGTGTCCTTTGAACAATCCTGTCAATTGTATCTTTGGGCAGTATTTCAGTTATCGGAATGCCAGCTACTGTGGCGTACCTTGGAAGCGGTACCATTTGATCTCCGTGTCCGCCCAGCACAAAGGCATGCACATCTTCAATCGATACTCCAAGTTCTTGAGCTACAAATGTTCTAAACCTAGCTGAATCGAGTACTCCTGCCATGCCCATAACTCTGTTAGCAGGAAAGCCGCTTACTTTATGGGCTACATGAACCATGGCATCAAGTGGATTCGATACAACAATGATAATTGCATCAGGCGACGCAGCAGCAACTTGTCTTGTCACATCTTCGACAATTTTCGCATTGGTGGACAAAAGCTCATCTCTACTCATCCCAGGCTTTCTAGCAACACCTGAGGTAATTATCACAATGTCAGAATCCTTAGTTGGCTCGTAATCATTGGCACCAATAAGATAGGTATCATAACCCTCAATTGGACCTGCCTCAAGCAAATCAAGCGCTTTACCTTGGGGCATTCCTTCAATTATGTCCACGAGAACTATGTCAGCGTAATCGCGCTCAGCCAACCGTTGCGCAGTTGTAGCACCAACATTACCAGCACCGACCACTGTGATTTTGTATCGTCTCATCGTCTACCTCCCAATTATCTCTGGTCAATAGGAACATATGTTAATCCTAGCGGTCCAACGTATACAGATTCTGGCCGTATAAGTCTATTGTTTGCGTACTGCTCAAGCAATTGTGCAGTCCAGCCAACCATACGGCTAATGGCAAACACTGGAGTAAATAGATCCGTTGGGATTCCCATGAGATGATAGATTGTTCCCGAGTAAAAGTCTACGTTAGGATAGAGATTCGGCTTTTCTTTTCTAACTGCTTGCTCAACCGCCTCACAAATTTCAAACCATTTCATGTCGTTACTGCGCTCACTCATCTCTTTAGCGTATCGTTTCAAAATCTTAGCCCTTGGATCCATTGTTTTATACACGCGATGTCCAAAGCCCATGATTCTTTTGTGTGAGGCCAGAGTATCTCTAACATACTCTTCAGCTCTATCTGGCGTACCTATTTCTTCAAGGCTTTTCATAACCTGCTCATTTGCCCCGCCATGCAGAGGCCCTTTTAGCGTTCCAATAGCTGAAGTAACCGCCGCATGCATGTCAGCAAGTGTTGATGCTGTCACTCGTGATGAAAAAGTTGAGGCATTAAGCCCATGCTCTGTATGGAGAATGAGGCAGATGTCAAATACCTTGGCAACATACGGATCCGGCCTTGTTCCATGGAGCATGTAAAGAAAGTTGGCAGCAAGGTCTAAGTCGGAGGAAGGCATAACAACGTCAAGTCCTTGCCTGAGCCTATGATGAGCTGCTACCAGAGTTGGAGTCTGCGATGTAAGCCTTTTTGCCTTTCTTATGTTTGCTTCATGCGAGTTATCTGCGACATCAGGATCATACATACCAAGTGCAGAAACTGTCGTTCTAAGCACATCCATAGGATCGCTAGACTTGGGTGCCTTTTCAATTATGTCTAGTATGTCTTGCGGCACTTGTCTTGAAGATACAAGGTCAGCCTTAAGTGAATCGAGCTCAGAACGCGTTGGAAGCTTACCATACCAAAGTAAATAAGCAACCTCCTCAAACGATGAGTGCTCTGATAGGTCTTCTATGGTGTAGCCCCTATATATCAATGTCCCTTGCTTACCATCAATAAAGCTACACGACGTCGCTGCAGCAACAATACCCTCCAACCCCTGGTTTAGCTTGGACAACAGATCTTCATTGGACAGTTCTCCTTGAGCTTCGCTCATGGTTTTTGGCCTCCTTAAACAAAACCTACTGACTAACCATATAAAGTTTAACTAACTTCAATTGCTCTTTGAACAGCTTATGAGCCGTTGCATAAAGTTCTCACCAAAGCATTGCATTAAGGTAAGATACACGGTACTCATAAGGTCTTACAGGTATCGCAACGCATGCTAGTTTTTGTGTTGTATTTTTAGTTGTTGTCGATAGAATGTTGCCTAGAGGAAAGTGACCAAAGGAGGGAGGGTGCATGTCGGTGCTAGTTACTATCGAAGTTTATCCTATAAACTGGGAACGCTTTAGGGAAGCTTTAAAGTGGATATATAACATACCTGAGGCCGCGTGGATTTCTAGCAAAGTGTATAGAGCTGAAGACGACCCGACGAGAATCCTAATAATTGATGAATGGGAATCGCATCAAGCATTGCACGAGTTTTCCTCTAAGTGGGGAACTGAATTCAGCCAAAGAGCAGGACTTGGACAAAACACTGTATGGAACCAACACGTTTGGATTAGAGAAAAGATCCACCGGTAGAATCAAACACAACAGCTTACAAGTAGTAATGTAACTATAATTCCAAAAGCGCTTAGCTTTTTAATTTTTGGGAACTCATGGATGCAAATAAAGAGCTTGAACAGCGAAGGCCTACTTCTATTTTTCTAAAATTTAGAGCTTTATAGACAACTAAAGCACTTTGCGTATTAGTATTGCTTCTAAGGGGCAAGAGTGACTTTTTTACGAGTAACTGGGTGGCAACATTAGCTGATGAAATACGATTAGCTGCTGCTGAAGTCTGTCAGCGGTTTACGGAAGACTACTGGCGGAAAATAGATGCCGCTGGTGACTTCCCCAAAGAGTTCGTTGAAGCGCTTTATTCCATCGGAATACCTTCCAAGCTGGTACCAGCAGAATACGTGGGACTTGGTCTTGGTATTCAAGCAGCCTCAGTTGCTCTAGAGGAAATAAACAAATCAGGGGGATAACTCATCTTGGATTCACGGCCAACTTTATGTAACCCCTATATTAACGCGCCATGCTAACCCCAAGATCAAGAATCAAGTTTTGTCAGCTCTTGCGAAGGGCAGGATAAAAATCCAAGCATTCGGCATAACTGAACCTCATGCTGGATCAGATACCGGAAAGATCAAAACATTCGCCCTCAAAAAGAACGGCTCTTACATTATTACCGGACAAAAGATATTCATATCGCGGACCGAACAATCAGATTATATGCTGCTTCTAGCAAGAACCATACCAACTGAAGCAACTCCTAAGAAGACTAAAGAGCTATCGATATTTCTTGTGGATCTTAGAAAACATCTTGGCAAAGAAATTATCGCAAAACGTATAGACCTGATGTTTAATCATCACACGTATCAGGTTTTCATAGAAGGTTTTACCATTGATGAAGAATATCTAATTGGCGATGAAGGAATGGGCTTTTACCATTTACTCGATGGGGTAGACGCAGAACGAATACTTATAGCATCTGAGTGCATAGGTGATGGAATATGGTTCCTAGATAGCGCAAGCCAATACGCCAAAGAAGGAATCGTATTCGATAGACCAATTGGTTCTAACCAAGGCATAGCATTTCCACTTGCCAGAGCCTACGTCGAGATAAAGGCAGCGGCTCTTATGCGAGACCGCGCCGCAGAAAAATTCGATAACAACGAAAAGTGCGGTGCGGAGGCGAATGTAGCGAAGCTTTTGGCACCTGAAGCATCGTGGATTGCAGCAAATGCCGCATTTCAAACCTTCGGCGGATTTGCATTTGCCAAGGGACAGTCTCTAGAAAGAAAATTTAGAGAAACAAGGCTCTATCAGATAGCCCCAGTGTCAACCAATCTTATTCTTGCGTATATAGCAGAGCACGAGCTTAAGTTGCCAAGATCATACTAAGATGCTGCCGTTAACAGGAATAAAAGTTGTGAGCATAGAACAAGCTGTATCGGCGCCTTTTGCCAGCAGGCAACTTGCGGACATGGGAGCTACGGTAATAAAGATAGAAAAGCCAAAGCAGAGCGACTTTTCTAGATACTATGATCGCACAGTAAGCGGACACTCAAGTTATTTCATATGGTTGAACAATACCAAAAAGAGCATCACACTAGATCTTGGTTCAAGCAACGCTTTGTCTATCCTAAAAAGATTACTGACTAAAAGCGATGTCTTACTACATAACCTATTACCCAGCACGGCAAAACGCTACGGTATAGGTAAAGACCTATTAGAGGAATTCCCTCATCTATTTATTATTTGCGGCATATGCGGATATGCCAACACAGGCATTTATGCACACCGAAAAGCATATGATCTGCTTGTTCAAGCCGAAGCAGGTAATCTAGATGTTACTGGATCACGCAGAAGCCCTGCAAAGGCAGGCATTCCTGCTGCTGACATTGCAGCTGGAATGTATGCCGTTGTAGGAATACTAGCCGGCCTCATAGAGCGCAACCACACCCAGAAAGGAAAGTACATAGAAATTAGCATGTTCAGCTCGCTGCTTGAATGGATGAGCCCAAATGTTTACTATGTCCATTATGGCAAAAGGCCACTTAAGCGAAATGGACCAAGGCATGCCACAATTGCTCCCTATGGGCCGTTTAGATGTGCAGACGGAAAAACATGTTTTTATCGCAATACAGCAATAGCATTAATGGGTAGAATTCATTAAAGACGTGCTAGCAAAGCCAAGCCTTTTGCAAAATAAGAGCTATAAAGATAATGAAAAAAGGATAGAAAATCAAAACTCACTTTATAAAACCTTACAGGACGCTCTTTCGACGATGCGCTCAGACGATTTAGAACAAAAGCTCATAGAGCACAACATCGCATATTCATATATGAATCGTGTAAGTGAACTTTGGTACCATACATTGGTTGAGTCGTACAAGCAAACGGTTAATCTTGGGGATGAAGAAATAAGCATCTTGCGACCACCTATTGATTTTGGCCAAGTTGATAGAAGCTATCCTTTGGTACCGGGCCAACATACAGAAGAGATTTTACTGTAGCTAGGTTATAGCGAAAAAGAAATTACCGAAATTAAAGCTTCTGGCGCCATATAAAGAGGTGCTAAAAATGGAAAAGCAGGGCTGGCAAGGACGATTTTATGAGGATTTTGATGTAGGAGATATATACTACCATCCTTTAGGAAGGACAATTACAGATACGGATAACATTTGGTTCACACTGCTTACACATAATACCGCCCCAATACACTTTGACTACAACTATGCTGCTCAAACTGAATTTAAAAAGCCTCTTGTCGACTTGACCTTCACTCTTGCTCTAGTGACTGGTCAAAGTGTTCAAGACGTGTCCCAGAATGTATTTGCCAACCTTGGGTGGGATGAAATAAATCTTACAGCACCTGTTTTTGTCGGTGACACTATCTACTCGTACTCCGAGGTAATTCAAAAACGAGAATTCAAATCAAGACCCAACCTGGGTATAGTTAAAGTGCGCACAAGTGGCTACAATCAAGATGGTAAAGTAGTTATAACTTTCGTTCGAACAATTTTAGTCTATAAACGTGGCTCTGCACCTAAAAAGCCGCGCCCTATAGTATCAGAAGATCAGAACACCTAGACACTAGCCATACCTACAAATAACTTTAAGAGTTTTGGTGTTTTTTCTAAGCAATACGTAAAGCGGAAAAAGTTATAAGCTCAAACTACTAATTTCCCATCTCGCAAAACAACTTTGTCATCAAACACGACAGTAGGATGTTCAAAAATCATGTCCATATGCATAGGACTATCAACATTTCCCCCAAGGGTTTTATTGTCACCTAGTGCTACATGTGCTGTTCCCAGCGTCTTTTTGGCTTCTCTAAAACTCTCATAAGGCCTGCACCACGCATTTGTACCAATGGCAAACTCTGCTATATTCCGAGCCGACTGACCCATCTTGTCTAAAAGGTCAATTAAGGCTCTTGCTTCTCTTCCCCCGCTAATGTCTTTCACCATGCCATCTTGTACTTGTATTTTAAGAGGATCACGCCTATAACCTATCTCTCGCCTTTCAAGCAGAAACGGATCAACTAGTATACCTTTGGCTGACCCTTCGATTGGCGATACTGTAACTTCACCGCCAGGAAGGGCACAAAACTCTCCCGGCTTTGCAGGGCCAGCTCCCAGCGCTATAACAGGCCTTCCTTTTATATCAGCAGACAAATCTGTGCCAGAAGGTGTAGTAAGTCTTGCCGTTGTTGATGACTTCAAAATACTACCTATTCTCCCAGTGACACTATTTACCTCAGCCACATCAGCAAGAAGCCCACCTTCTAGCATCATATCCTCGGTAACGCCCCACATATCCACCAACCTTACCCCTGCCTCCAGCGCTTTTCTAAATCCATTTGTATGAACCAATGCATACTTGCACTGCATAATAGCCGCATCGCAGTTGAGCAGCGCTGCAGCAACGGGTTTCGAAGGTTCTTGGCCTCCTATAATGTGGGCAGTCTCTTTAACCAGCACAGGGCTTGCGCCTCGTGCTGATGTTATGAAGGCTAGAAGGTATGTTATCTTTTCAGGTACATAGGTATCGTGCACAATTACTATCGTCTCTCCTTCCTTTACTTGCAGAATATCATCGACTATTTTAGCTGCTGTTTTTGCCATGTCAAACATCTCTATTTGTCCCCCTTGCCCCTAGTTACTCAAGCTGGAACTAAATTGCTCAACATCTTGCTTAAATTATGTACGGCCTCTAGCTTCCAAAGTTGTTCTAGAGCTTTTGCCGCTTGAGTTGCATCGATTGCCTTTGCTGCACACTCAAGAAACTTACCTTCAAGCTCATCTCGCTTTAATGGTTTGAGTGGATGACCTTTTGCCCATTCAGCTTCCCCTGAAAAAACGCCGTACCGTGTTGTATAGACCTTTACCCTAGTTCTCACATGCTTGTAACCTATTTGCTCAAGTTCAGGATCAACGTAGACATGCACTCGGCGGATAATTTCTTGAACCTCCGGATTATTCACTGCTTGGTCGGTAAACTCTGCAAGCCCAGCCTTCCTGTACACAACCCCTGCTGCCATACAGTACTCCATGCTGAATTTTCCCTCGAGCCCGGTTTTCGGGCGCTTGTGGATCAAGGCGTTTAGCACATTGGAATTAGTGCCGACTTCGATCTTCTCAATATCATCTGGCTTCAGGTCGTTAGTCAAGACAATCTCAAGTATCAGATCCTGCGCAGGATGGGAAAGTGACCCTGAAGGATATGGCTTTATAGAAACTCCAGGTTCAACGAGAAAGTATGGAGCTCCAATTTTTCCAAGAATCTTGTCAGGATCAAAGCCACCTCCAGCAGCACGAAAAAAACCACGCTGTGCTTCAAGAATCTTTGTGCTTGCAGTAAAGCCAGCTTGGGCAAGATACGCTGCAGCCACACCGTTGCTAGCTGCCCTACCTGCATGGAAGGGCTTTGTCATGGTTCCAAAGTTTTCCCGTAATCCCGAGGCCATGCTTGCTGCAATACCAAGCGCGGTTGCCATCTTTTCCGAATCAAGCTCTAACAAATTACCAGCTGCTGCAGCAGCTCCCAAAGTTCCTATAGTTCCCGTAGAGTGAAATCCATCACGATAATGCCTCGGATTTATGGCATCGGCAATCCTGCATGCGACTTCAACCCCAACAACATATGCACAAATTAACTGCTTTCCCGTAGCGCCTATATCCTCAGCTGTTGCAGCTGCGGCAGCAAGAACAGGATTAGACGGGTGTGTTAAAAGCCCGTAAACAGCTTCTTCCGATGTAGAGAGCTGCGTATCGTCATAATCAAGCGCGTGTCCGGCTATACCATTTGCAAGAGCAGCAAGGTAAGGTAAGCTTCTGAGTTTGGTCCCATATATGCTACTTTTACCGTCTGGTACTACAAGAACATCTTGCGTAATTTGTGCGCACTTTTCAACACAGCCTGCAAGTATAACTCCAAAGGTGTCAATTATGTGGACCTTAGCTTTTTCTATTACCGCATTAGGAAGGTCTTCCCACTTTTTCTTAGATGCAAACTCCGCCACTGCTGCAGTAACGTTTGGCTCAATTTCTCCCTCCATCTCATACCTCCTATAAACCTGCAAGCGCTGCTTTCACTGATTCTTCCTCTTTTAGGACTGATGCCGGGCCGGAAGTCGTCACAGTGCCATTAGCCATAACAACCGCATTATCAGCAAAGTCCAGTGCTGTCCTAGCATTTTGTTCTATTACCAGAAGAGTAACCCCAGTTTCCCTGATGCGTGCAATCTGTGCCCAAACTTTTTTCGTGTACAAAGGAGACAACCCAGCTGTAGGTTCATCCAGTATGAGAACTTCCGGTTTGATCATAAGCGCTCTTGCCATTGCAACCATTCTTTGCTGACCGCCAGAAAGCTCCTTTGCTTTTCGCCGCATTATATCCTTTAGATCGGGAAAAAGGGAAAGAATTTCTTCTACCCTTGCGTCAAGTCTTCCTCTTAAGGTAAAAGCGCCCATCTCCAAATTCTCTCGCACAGTCATGTCATCGAATGTGTTCATCAGCTGCGGGAGATAGCCAACGCCCTTGTGCACAAGTTGATATGGTTTTTGCCCGGTGACGTCCTCATCGCCCACGTAAACCTTGCCAGTCATATACGGCAAAAGGCCAATAAGTGCCTTGGCAAGTGTTGACTTACCTGCACCATTTGGGCCAATGACAACTGTTATTTTCCCCGGCTCAGCTTCAATCGATATGTCGTTAATTATGGGAGGACCATCATAGCCGCCTGTAATCGATACTGCGCGCAATGTCTTACCCATGGTCACTAAACCCCTAAATATGCTTCAACAACAGCCTTATTAGTTCTTACTTCGTCAACCGTGCCAGTCGCCAGCACCATGCCTTGATCCATCACAACCACGTAGTCACAAACCAGCGATACAAATGCCATGTTGTGGGCCACCAAAAGCACACTCACTCCCGATGCAGCTATCTCCCGAATACGCTCACCAATAAGGCGCAAGAGCGCTGGGTAAACACCTGCCCCCGGCTCATCCAACAGTAAAAGTTTAGGGTCTGACATCAAAGCGCGCGCTATTTCCAAAAGTCTTCTTTGCCCACCCGACAGCACCCTTGCTGGCTGATCTCGAAGATGGCTAAGTTGAAGCCAATCAAGTAAGCCGTCAGCCTTATCAATGAGTCCTTTTTCCTGCCGCTCCCATATTCCAACTGTAAAAAGCGCCATCATAAGGCTTTCCCCCCTTTGACCTCGGGCACCCATGATTACGTTTTCTAGTACCGAAAGCCTCGGGAGGAGTCTCGGCTGCTGGAACGTGCGCGCGATACCAAGCTTAAAGATTTTTTCTCTTGGAAGTCCGGCTATATTCTGCCCCCGATAATATATGCGTCCAGAAGCTGGCTTTAATCCCCCTGCAACTATCTCAATAAGAGTTGACTTGCCCGCACCGTTAGGCCCAATAAGACCTGTTACTTTGCCTTCAGGCACCTGAAAGCTGCAGCCAGCTAAAGCCTGTACCCCACCATAGTTAAACTTCACATCTTGGATGTCAAGGATGATACCCGAAGCTGACACCACCTCAGACAGTTTGTTCATAATATCCTTGGTCAGCTGCATTTCTTTGTCATCCATTTAGCCCCGCCTCCACTATAGGCATTCAGCTCGCTTGCCCTGGCACATTTCCCGTGCCAGCCTGAATAGTAGGTGCCATAGGAGCTTTGCGCTTTCTCGGATACAGCCTTAAAAGAGATTCAGGTAATACTCCGTGAGGCCTAAACCGCAAGAATAAGATCAAAGCAACTCCAATTAAGATTGCTCTTAAAGGCCCAACCACTGTTCCAGGAATCGAACTTGGTAGAAATCGTGTAAACTCTGCTATTCCCTCAAGGATCACATATGCTCCTATCAAACTGCCCCAATAATTGCCACTTCCCCCTATGATGAGTGCTGCAATTAAAAGAAATGACTCCGTTGGCTGGAAGGCAGCTGGACTCCATGCGCCAATATAGAAAACTAATAGGCCTCCCGCAATTCCGGCCATAAACGAACCGAGTACAAAAGCCCATATCTGTGCCAACTGTACATTTTTACCAAAAGCCTTGGCCACAATCACGTCTTCTCGTATGACCCGAAGGACTCTGCCAAAAGGCGAATGATAAATTCGATGGGACAAAGCCATAAATACAGCAACTGCAACTAGGCTCAGGACAAGCAAATACATTGCATAGCTTTCAGTTGGCAGCTTGACTATTTGAGGGATATTCCAAAGCCCGTTTGCTCCATCAAAAAGTGGCGTATAGTTATTAATGACGTTAAGCACAATGTAACCGACAGCAACTGTAACAATAGCAAGATAATCGCTTCTAAGTCTTCTTACAGCGATTATTACAACTAGAAGCCCAAGTACCGCTGCTGATAAGCCACCTATTAGCAGACCAATGGGCCACGGAAGAGACCACTGAAGTATGTAGCGTTCTGCAAGCGGTCCCTTTGCATATATCGCCGCAGGGTGACCCATGGTGGTAACCGCGGTCATGTATGCGCCAATTGCAACAAATGAATAATATGTAAAGTTGATTATCCCGGCTATTCCATACTGGAGGTTTAGCCCAATTAGCATAATTGCAGTAATACTTCCAAGCACACCTAGGTCGAGAAAAAAGTACTCCATCTCAGTCTGCAACCTCCCGACCCGCAAAGATTCCCTGAGGCCTCAATAAAAGTACAAGCACAAGAAGCGCAAATGCAATTACTGAATTATAAGCCGAAGGAAGATAAATGGCAGATATAGATATCGCAAGTCCTATTACTAGTGACCCAACAAGAGCACCTGTCTGTCTTCCTATCCCTCCAAGTATGATGGCGGAAAAGATAATCAAAAGCTCATTGAACCCCTCGAATGGTCGCAAGTTGTTTTCCTCTATGGCTAAAGCGACACCCGCAATGGCAGCAAAAAATCCTGAAATTCCCCAGGTTATGTGGGTTATTAAATCTGTGTTTATGCCTGACGACATGGCGAGGTCTTTATTATTGGAAGTTGCCCTAAGAGCTTTACCAAATTTAGTGTATTTAAGGAATAATTGAAGCGCTATAAGCAGCAATACTGATGTGCCAAAAATTACTATGTCGCCTGCGGTTAAGACAAATGGGCCAAGATGAAGGGCGTTACCGACATCGACAGTGTACCTATATGCGCTTGTGCCCCAGATCAGGATAATAACATTCTGCACAACAAACGATATCCCAATGGTGACGACTAATAGTGTCAAAACTCTTGCTCCTGACCTAACAAAAGGTTGCAACACCGCTATATGCATAAGCACAAACGTAATGCCCAGCGCAATCCCGGCTAGCAGTACAGCGAGATAAAAGTTCAAATGAAGCCCCGTATCGAAAACAAGTGCGTAGTATGCTCCAAGCGTCATTAAGTCACCATAGGCAAAATTTATGTAGTTTGTAACAGAGATCTGTAGGGATAACGATACAGCTCCCAGCGCTATTACAGATGCTGTCACAAGACCAAATCCTACTGCTTCAAAAAACTCACTGACCATCTATACCTCCTACTTACAGCCCAGCAAAAGCCGATTCCAGCTCCTGTGCGCTGTAAGTAACAACAGTCGAGGCGGTACCATCGCTGTTAAAGTGCAACACAGAAAACGGACCAAATACATTGTGGTACTTATTGAAGGTCACCGAGCTTGCAGAACCCTCGAACTTGATCTTTTTCCCCTCTTTGATGAGCTTGTAGCAGCTCGGGTAGCTTGTGCAAACAACACCTGGAGGGGTTGTAGCCTTTAATATGCCTTTTTCGATAGCGGGCCACTTCCATGAACCAGCTGCATCTGCACCAAGTGCCCAAGTCATAACCCCATCGTATGTGTACTCAAAACCATTTGGTGGGGTTGTGTAGCCATAGTACTTTTTCATCAAGCTAAGTAGTACTGGGGCACCAAGACCACCGGTAGGACTTGAGTTAGTTATGTAGATCTTACCTGAGGCCACAGTTGGACCAACTGCCTTAAACCATGTGTTTGTGTAGAAAAGGTTTGTACCAATCCACGGAGTGTTAAGTAGCCCTTCTTGACGTATTTCACCAAAAACTATTCCAGCTGTCGTGTTATTGAACTGCCCCATGACTACTTGGGGATGGGTTTTGTATACATCTGCTATCTGGCTACTGTAGTTAGAAAGTCCTGGCGTAAAGACAACGTTTGCAACTATATTAAGGCCAAGGTGCTTTGCGGCAGCTTCAATTGGTCCGACCAAAGCTTGCGAACCGGAGGATGCACCAAAGGCAAGAGCTATGTTTTTCCAACCCCGCTTATAGGCAAAGTAAACCATAGCTTCAGCCTGCTCAGTATCTGACGGAGACATCCTAAAGAAATGTGGGTCAGTTTCGTGATCAAACTGAGCTCCACCACCCCACATAAGCTCAGGTATGTTAGCAGCATCAACATAAGGCAGAATCGCTCCAGCCGTAAGCGATAGAGGCCCAATGATAGCAACTACATGGTCTACATTGATTAGTTGGTGAACCGCAGGTATGGCATCAACAGGGTCTGCAGCATCATCTTGAACATAAAGCTTTACCTTATGGCCAAGTACACCACCGCTTTTGTTTATAACGTCAACAGCCATTTGAGCTGCTTGCACCATTGCATGACCTATATCGGCACGTGTACCAGTAAGCGGTGGCTCTAGCCCAAGCGGTATTGGTTCGCTAGAAGATGAAGATGATGAGGAACTTGGTCCGCCACACGCTGCAATAAGGAGCGCAGCCACTGCACCAACAACAAAAGATAAAAAGCTAAACTTTTTGCCCACCTATATCACCCCCTGTTACTCAGCGCTTGAGTGAGGCCTTCAAAAGAATCCATCGATAAGTTGATTTAAGTTCTGCTCTCTCACCTCCTCTTCATATCTCCATCTTTAGCTGAGGAAGCACATTTTCTAACGCGTGTTTTACCCTATTCCAGCTGCTCCATACATGTTCTCTTGATGCTTCCACAGCATCTTCAATACAATTCATCTGTAAGAGACTTACAATTTTTGCATGCTCGTCTGCCACAAAATGCGGCCCCGACCTGTCATATTGCCATGCAGCCGCTCGCAATACCGGGACAAAGACCCATACTCTTTTAATCAGCTCTACCAATATAGGGTTCTTACTGCCTTCAGCAAGCGCAACATGAAGTTTATAGTTTATAAGCTGAACTTCCGGATAATTTTCTTTTTCAAGCTCACACTTTTGTTCCTGCTCAAGTTTGCGTACCTTTTCCATCCACACCTCATCAAAGTTTTTACCAGCAAGTTCTACGGCAAAAGGTTCTAGCACTGCTCTTACTTCATAAACGTTTCTCGCCTCTTCAATCGTGAATGTTCTTACACAAAGTGCTTTATGCTCCATACGAATTAAAAGGCCTTCTGCTTCGAAGCGATGCATAGCCTCACGTACAGGTGTCAACGACACACCATATTGCTTGGCAATCTCATCTTCAAATATTCTGCTTCCCGGTAGAAATTCCCCACGTAAAAACCTTTCCTTCAACAATGAGTAAATCTGCTTCGAAATAGTTCTATCGATAAGTCCCATCATTTTTCTCCAATGATTATAACTTATAACATATAAAATCCGCCTTGTCAATACTTTTCAGAAAATAAAATTATTGCGTAAAGTGAAATCTGACTATTTTAAGAAAACATTTGAGCTTTGGCCGACTTAGACAGCTGTACATGCACGCTTGCTGCAAGAGCAGATAATAGTGTAGTTAAGCCCGCAACAAAGAATCCGTTTTCAATAAAAAAGCTGGCAAGGATGTGCCTATAAAAGCTCCAACTTGGTTGCTAAACCCGTTCCATCCCATAGCAACAGATCGCATAGTTGTAGAGCTCCCAAGTAATTGGATATACCCTGGCCGAACATATGAGTCAAAAAATAGATATATGCATGAAGCTGCTACAGGCAGCCAAACTGAAACAAGAAAACCAAAAGTTGCAAATCCCAATATAGATATAGCAAGCATTATGCCGCTGTTGCCTGTTATAAACTGCTTGCCATAACCTTTTTGCACTCTTCCTCCAACCAGTGATCCCACTGTCGCAAAGATACCCTCTACCGCCATAAATACGGCAACGCGATCTAGGGGGCGCCATATGACTGCCTTAGTAAAAGTGGCAAAAAATGTTGTACACGCAAAATAAGAGATACGTTCAACTAGATTTGCTAAAAGCAGCCATAATGATATAGATGACAAACTAATAGGCCCCATAATGCTCTTAGCCAACGTCCTTCCTGACGGAATGCGTTTTAGTTTTCTCTTTGGATACTTAAGACTAAGGGTAGACTATAATCCAACAAACACTGATGCTGCGCCAAATATATAATAAGAGCCATCTGCCATCCAAAAATACTGATGAATAAAGTAAAAGAGGAATCGCTATAAGGCTACCCAGCCGAAAGCCTGCAGATGCATAGCTCAAAATCCTCACCTGTTCTTCGGCATCCCAGTGTTTTACAATGTATGCCTGCACGGTTGGTGCAGCAACTCCCCCGCATATACCTCCTGCAAGCCGCATGACTATGAAAATTATGTAGTTTGAAGTAAACGCACCACCAACAGAAAATACACCCATTAGCGTTGTCTCAAGCGCAATAAATATTCTGTCGCCAAAAACATCGGCTAAAGGCGCTAGAACTAGTCCGGATATGCCCCAGGCAAATGGAGCTATGGCTACAATTTGAAGAGTGAATGGAAAACTCTGATGCAGAGTTTGAGCAACATTTGGTACTAGTGCTGGTAATACCCCATTGTATGCGTTAAACAGCATACGCCGAATATCAGATTAAATACCTCAAGATTAGATGTGTAGCTGATAAGCTTCACTGGTTGAAAAGTACTATGGTTGCCCCTCAACTTATGTATTTTTATAATGCTTAAAAGCCGCTAGTTGCTACTGAGTTTAAACCGTAGCTAAATATAATGTCAACTAGACACTGTTGCCATGAACATCGAAATCTGTTCCTGACATCCACCCGTTGCCGGGTGGAGACATCTGGCTTTAGGGCAGGTGCCCTGCCGGCTCCTGTCTTTCGCCGGGATGGCCCGCGTGACAGCAGGACCTCTATCCCGTCCACGGGCGTTTTGCGTCTCTGGACGCACTCCCCGCAACGGTCAAGTGGACTAATACGGCTGTACACCGCGTGCAAGCCCCTATCCAGGACAAGGCCGCAGGCATCGCAGAAAAACGTCCGCTCCCATAGCAGCAGGACAGCCTTCACAGTACTACATGGGCAACACCTCTGCCGCCCGTAGAAAAGGGATCCGCCTTTATCAGCCAAGACCTGTACCATGCCGTCTTATAGCCCAGCTGCCGTCGCAGCTCAGCCAAGGCAGCATCGGCAAGCGCCCAGTTCAAGTGTCAGGTAGGCAGCAGGCCAGCTATCCATAGTCGCTCCACCACTGTCTTGGACGAACGGGCGAGATGTGTGCTCAGCCGGTGCATGGCGTATTACCAGATGTGTGTCACCCTAACGTGCAGCCAACCAAGGCGATGACAAGTAGCCCACCAATGACGCCTACCGCGCTGCCTACTAGCTCCCGGTTTAGTCAAGCCAGCTTCCGCAGGGCTCGCTAAAGCTGCCGCGGGTTTTTGATGCGCTTCCTCGAGGAGAGCAGGGGTAGCCGCAGCACCCCAACGTCCACTCCCACGGCAGCGTCGGCAAACCCGTGGAGTCTTCGGCACGTGCTCCACCTCACATATAAAGCTCACTACCTGCACCCACGCACTCGGAACACCCTGCAGCTGCGTCAGCAGCGTAGTAGTAGGCTCGTGGGTCCGTATGCGGCCAACCCGGGGCGGTACAAAGTGGCTCTGTTCGTCTGCCTGGATCGCACCAGTGGTAAACCTCACCGACTCCCAGCTCTTCTGGCAAAAGCAAGGGAAAGTCCATCTTGTGTTCGCCCCTGCTGCTGTCACGCCAGTTCCGCAGCGCGTCCGCTAGCGCCGCTAGACCAGACGCATACGCTTGCGTGGAGTTCTCGCGCTACCAAGGTGCAAAAGCGTCCTTGGGCCAATTCCACTCCCGGCGCAGGACGGGAAGCATCCAGGGCACCGCGGCCTCATCTCGTGCACGTGCGGCCAAACGTTCCTTGACAAGCGGCAGCCCCCTGTTGAAGGCAAAACCGCCACTGCCCCACATGGGAGGCTAGCGCCCACTCAACGCAAAGGGAGGGATCCAGGACAAATCGGAAAGCTTGGAACGTCTTCACGCAGAGTCCGCCGTCGCAAACGGCACCATCCGCACCACCTGCGAGTCAAGGTCAGTCCGCTGGACCGCCAAGGTCACCCGGGCGTACAGCACCACCCCCACGTCCGCCCGCTCGGGCACGTCCACCAGGATGGTGCCCGATGGCAGCTGCCGGGCAGGCACAGACAACCGCCCCTTGCGCCACCAAGCCAGGCGGTCTTGTAGCAGACACCGTTGGCACGAGCCCTGTCTGAGAGCTTCATGAGCATAAATTACCGCATTTGTGGACGATAATCTACAAAACCATCAACAGTTGCGAACCCCAGCCACGCCGTCTTGTTGAAGATCACGTTGGCGTACGCCCAATCCAAGAGTTTCAAAGACATGGATTGCCATACTCACAAGCATTTGTCTATAAAGCCTCTAAACAGTTGCGAATCCCACAAGCTCAGTAAGGGGTGTAAATTTGTGAGTAGTTGTTACACTCTTATTCGTTCTTGAACTTCGAACTCGTCGTCGGCCGCAAGTCTTCTTAACTGCACTAAAAAGCTTGTGTGTCCAACCATCCTATGAAACGGCCTAGAGCTTTTACCAAGCATGTTCCAGAAACGTTGCGTTAGCTCAAACACATAATTTAAACTAAAACCCTTAGTTTCAGACACTTGGCTAACTAACCTCTTAACTTGTAGTACATTTGGAAGAATAGCTACAACCACACCACCTGATTCAACCTGCTGTTTAATCTTATCAAGTGTCCTCCACGGTTCAGGAACATCGAGCACTACCCGATTAAATTTGCCATCAGGCAAAACCGCATAGGCATCTGCAACAACCGTTTTAAACTCAATTGACCACATCCTAGCTAACTGAGCATATCGATCATTTATGTCTTTAACCACATCTTCTCGTATGTCACATCCAGTATATGACCCACCTGGTGATATCGACCTTAGTATTACATCAGTTACACCACCAGTACCTAGACCAACTTCAAGAACCGAAGCACCAGGCTTTAAATCAAGATATATAGCAATCGCCCCAAGATCCTTTGGGTAAACTGGTTGAAAGCGCCTTTTAGCAGCTTCAGCTTGATCTACAAGTGTTGGCCTAAGGGCAAGATACCGTGCACCTTCGCTCGAGCTAACAATTGTACCTTCAGCTACGCCAATTAGATCATCATGGGATATAACCCCTGTGTGTAAGTGGACCTTCCCGCCAGACTGCAGGGTGACAAAGACCCGACGGCCCGCCTTGTCGAAAAGCACAACTCTTTCGCCTACCGAAAACACCTGATTCACGGCATTATCTTATTACAATTGAGAACTAAATATTTGGTACCAAAATATAACATAAGTTTAATTCTTGCAAAAACCACTAGCAGGCATAGTTCAAATCTGGCGAGCGCCATTAAACTAATATGTAAGTTAAGTAGAAGCGACAAATTTGTCAATATGCTCGATGAGTCAACCAATTTTAAAAGAACTAGGGAGGATCTTGAGCCCAGGGTCAATAATCCAACAAGACGCTTGGGAACCGTACACTCACGACACCACGATCCTGCAGGGTTTAAAAGGTCAACCTGATGCTGTAATAGCTCCTCAAAGTATGCAAGAACTCCAAAACGCAATCAACTGGTGTTACTTACATGATGTTGCGATAATACCAAGAGGCGGCGGAACGGGGCTGGCTGGAGGCTGCGTGCCGATTGGTGGTGGAGTTGTTATATCGTTGGAAAACTTGAGTCATGCACTAAATATAGATGTAAAAGACTGGCAAGCATATGTAGATGCTGGCATAACAACCCAAAAAATACAAAAAGCAGCCCTAGAAAACGGCCTCTATTTCCCACCAGATCCAGGTGCCTCAGAACAATCTCAAATAGGGGGCAACATCGCGACAAATGCCGGTGGCCCTCATTGTCTTAAATATGGCACAGTATCTAAGTGGGTGAAATCCCTCGAAGTAATAACGGCATATGGAGAACGCCATAAGTTTGGCACAGATCTGCGAAAAGATGCTTGCCCAATTGATCTGAAGTCTTTGTTCATAGGCTCAGAAGGTGTTCTAGGTATAATTGCAAGAGCTACATTATCTTTAATACCAAAACCTGAACATGAAATAAACTTACTAGCAACATGCAAAGATTCCGCAACAGCTGTAAAAGCAATGGAAAGTATATTTTTTTCTGGAATCGTGCCAAGCTTTATAGAATTTATCGATGAATATGCCTCTGCATTAGCACCTGCTCCATCTGTTATTCCAAGCACAACGTCCGCTGCCTTTGTATTACTTATGGGTATTGATGGCGAAAAAGACTATACGGTACAAAATGCACAATATTTAGTTGAGATATTAAGGGATGTATGCGGCGAAGTAAAAGTGTTATCGTCCGACGAAACAAAAGCCATGTGGAAATGGCGCTCGAGTATGACATTTGGAGTAAGTGCTAAGAAAGGTGGTAAGGTAAGTGATGATTTCTCGGTGCCGTATTATCGCATACCCGACTTAATAGAGCATGGCAAAGAAATTGGAATTAAGCACAATCTTGAATTTTGCAGCTGGGGTCATGCCGCGGATGGAACAGTGCATGCAACGTACCTTGTGGATCCTAAAAACCCACAAGACGTGCAAGAAGCAACCGCAGCTCTTAATGAACTTATGACAGTTGCTGTGTCTTTTGGAGGCTCAATATCGGCAGAACACGGGGTTGGCTTTATAAAAAAAGACTATGTATCGCTGCAGCTTGGCGATAAAATAATCAGGCTTCAAAATGAAATCAAGAAAGTATTTGATCCCAAAGGGCTTTTTAACCCAGGGAAAAAATTCCCAGTACATGTGTAGTTACGGTTGAATGCGGATTGTCATAACGTTCTGCTAGAATCAGACCTAGAGCTGGAAAGTAAGTGAACTCAACATAATGCTTGGCCAATACGTACTTTTGACAATATTTTTGATATTTGTAGTGCTTTTCAGTGCACTACTAATAACAATTTCATACATATTAGGACCAAGACGAAAAGACATCAAGAAAGAAATACCATATGAATCGGGTATAATCCCGACTTCAACAGCCAACAGAAGGCTTTCGGTTAGATTCTACTTAACAGCAATGATTTTCATAATTTTTGATGTAGAAGGCATATTTTTCTTTCCCTGGGCGGTAATTCTAAGGCACTTAGGGTGGTTTGGGATAATAGACATGGGAATCTTCATGTTAGTGCTTGTAGCAGCACTTGCTCATCTTTGGGCAAAAGGAGGTCTTGATTGGGACTAGAAAATATTGAAGCAATTATTGGGCAAAATGTATTTACCACTCAGCTAAATAAAATAGTAGGCTGGGCAAGGGCAAACAGCATCTGGCCCGCTATGTTTGGGCTTGCCTGTTGTGCGATAGAAATGATGCACACAAGCGCTAGCCGATATGATATCGCGCGTTTTGGTTCAGAATTATTCAGAGCATCTCCTCGTCAATCTGATCTAATGATTGTGGCAGGACGAGTATCGCAAAAAATGGCACCTGTGCTAAGGCAGATATACGACCAAATGCCAGAGCCTAAGTGGGTTATATCTATGGGCGCATGCGCTTCTTCTGGTGGGGTTTTCAACAACTACGCCATTCTCCAAGGGGTAGACAAAATAGTTCCTGTCGATGTTTATGTTCCTGGCTGCCCACCGCGTCCAGAAGATCTCCTAAATGCTTTTATAATGCTGCAAAACAAGATAAAGGCACAAGGTTTGAAGATAAGGTCGTGAGCGATCAGGACCACCTTTCTCAAATTGTAGAGGCGCTGAACACCAAAGGCATAAGTGTTGCCCAATACGGGACAACTAACGGTGATGACTGGATACAGGTCAGTGCAAAAGACCTAAGGAATACGCTTATCACACTAAAGCAGAACCACGGATTTAACTTCTTTTCTTTTCTTTCAGCCGTTGATCATCTTCCAAATGAGCCCAGATTTGAAGTAGTTTATCAACTTCGTAACCTCACGCTCCGCTACATGCTGCGTATAAGGTGCTTTGCTGAAGGAGATCCTCCAACGCTGCCGACTGTCAGTGATGTATACTTGCCTGCAAACTGGGATGAGCGAGAGATGTATGACATGTTTGGTATTATATTCGAAGGTCATCCAAACCTAAAACGCATTCTTATGCCTGACGATTGGGTTGGTTTTCCGCTGCGGCGGGACTATCCAATCGGTGGAGAGCCTGTAGAGTTTTCGCCAGATAGAAAAACATGGAAGACACCTCCGCCCAAAGCATAAACATGCAAAGGCCTTCAAGCTCGCTAAGTGGCGAGATATTAACGGTCAACTTCGGACCTCAGCATCCGTCTACTCACGGAGTTCTTAGACTTCGAGTAGATCTTGATGGTGAGGTGGTCACCCGTGTGGAGCCCGTAATTGGATACCTCCACACAGGAATAGAAAAAAATATCGAAGCGCTTAAGTACAATCAGGCTGTTACTCTGACGGACAGAACCGACTACTTAGCACCGCCATCAAACAATCTTGCGTACTGCATGGCAGTCGAAAAACTACTTGGCCTAGAGGTGCCAGAAAGGGCTCAGGCACTAAGAGTCATAATGGCAGAACTCGCAAGAATTGGAAGCCACCTTGTATATCTTGGAACAAGCGCACTGGAACTTGGGGCAATGTCAGTTTTCCTTTACTGCTTTAGAGAAAGAGAACTAATACTTGATATGAATGAAGAAATATCCGGTGTGCGAATGATGACGTCATACATACGCGTAGGTGGCGTGATGGACGACATTACGCCAAGGTTCGAAAAAATGGTAAGAGACTTCATAAAAGAGTTTCCATCAAGAGTTGATGAATATGAAGCTCTGCTTACAGAAAATCCAATTTGGCAGCAAAGAACAAAAGGAATTGGCGTATTGCCAAAAGACCTTGCTTTAGAAATTGGCGCAACTGGTGCGTCACTTAGAGCAAGCGGCCACGACTATGATGTTAGAAAATATTTCCCATACTGTGGCTATGAAAAGTATGATTTTGATGTTCCGGTTGGAGAAAATGGAGACTGCTTTGACCGCTACTACTGCAGAGTCAAAGAAATGCGAGAATCCATTAAGATAATCCAACAAGCATTAGACGGGCTACCAGAGGGCCCATACATAAACCGAGATGCACGGAAAATTGTACCTCCACCTAGAGAAGACCTTGAAACAAGCATGGAAGCGGTAATACACCACTTTAAGATATTCACAGAAGGTTTTTCACCCCCTCCAGGCGATGCATACGCAGCCGTTGAATCACCGCGTGGCGAATACGGCGTGTACCTGGTAAGCGATGGCACTAACAAGCCACGTCGAGCAAAGATAAGAGCACCTAGTTTTGTTAACCTGCAAGCTTTGCAACATGTTTGTGTTGGTCATTTAGTTGCGGACTTAATTGCAATAATTGGGACCTTTGACACCGTAATGGGAGATTGCGATAGGTAGAAAAGTTATCCAAATGGAACTAAGTACTCAGACTGTTGAAACAATCAAAGACATAGCTGGTTCGATGCCAGATCTCAAAGCAGCAACGCTCGCTGCACTGCAGATGGCACAAAATGAGTTGGGATTTGTGTCAGACAGGGCAATTGAACAAATTGCAGAAATACTAAAAGTCGATCCCGGTTTTGTCGAAGGAGTTGCAACATTTTACACCCTTATATACAGACAGCCTAAAGGCAAACACATCATCTATATATGTAAGAACATTTCATGCATGCTTAACGGAGCTGATGCTCTAATCCAATACACTCTGGACAAGTTGGGCCTAAAAAAGCCTGGTGATACTACAGATGATGGTCTTTTCACAGTTGAGGCAGTAGAGTGTCTTGGTTGTTGTGAGCATGCTCCTGTAGCAAGAGTAGAACGAAGATTTCATTACAGGCTCACTACAGTTGCAATTGATGAACTAATTGAAGAGCTTAGGAAGCGCTAGAAATGGCACAAGAACATCCTGCGATAAAACATATAATCACAAAGCACTTTGATGACCCTAACCTACATAAACTAGAAACATACAAAAAATACGATGGTTACAAAGCGCTTGAGAAAGCACTGTCTATGAGTCCAGATGACGTTATCGCCGAAGTAAAGAAATCTGGCCTAAGAGGCCGAGGAGGCGCTGGATTCCCAACTGGAGTAAAGTGGGACTTTGTACCTAAAAATGCGCCAGCGCCGCACTATCTGGTATGTAATTTTGACGAAGGAGAGCCGGGAACCAGTAAAGATAGATATTTAATAGAGAACAACCCTCACCAACTGATCGAAGGATGTCTTATTGGCGCTTATGCTATAAGAGCTAATCATGTGCTGATATATGTTAGAGGCGAGTATGACCTGCAAACTGAAAGAATAATGAACGCTCTACAAGAAGCAAGAGCTGCGGGCTATGTTGGCAACAATATACTGAACTCAGGCTTCAGCTGCGAATTTATAGTTTTCAGAGGAGCTGGAGCGTATATATGTGGTGAAGAAACCGCTTTGCTTGAATCGCTTGAAGGTAAAAGAGCACAGCCGAGAAGTAGGCCTCCGTTTCCTGCCACATTTGGAGCCTTTGGCAAACCTTCAGCGATAAACAATGCCGAAACTCTATCGACAGTACCACAGATTATCCTAAATGGCGGCGAATGGTATGCTAGCTTTGGCACGGAAAAATCTCCAGGCACAAGACTATTCGCCATAACTGGTAATGTCCAAAGGCCTGGTGTATACGAGGTCGAATTGGGCACTCCTCTTGAAGTTCTAGTTAACGAAATAGCTGGCGGACCACCGCCTGGTCGTAAAGTAAAAATGATATTCCCAGGCGGTTCATCAACACCTGTACTCCCTGCAAGCGATATCGATGTACACATGGATTTTGAGTCAGTTGCTGCTCGCGGATCTATTTTTGGCTCGGGCGCGGTAATAGTTGTAGATGACTCATGGTGTACATTGGAGGTTGCAAAACGACTTGTAGAGTTTTACGAGCATGAATCTTGCGGCAAGTGTACCCCTTGTCGTATAGGATGCAACTGGCTGTCTAAAGTATATGACCGCATAATGGCAGGATATGGCGTCAAAGAGGATCTGGAACTACTTGATAAAATAGCCAATGGTATGGCCGGAAAATGTCTTTGTGCGCTAGGTGACGGATGCGCAGCAGTTGTAAGCAGTACGCTCAAGCATTTTAGAGAAGAATACGAAGAACACATTTTAGACCACAAATGTAGTGTTAAGTTAGCTCAAAGCGTGTGATGGTAGCAGTTTGGAGGACAATTTAGATCATGCCTGATAGAGCATCACAAGGTGACCTTGTAACACTGACAATTGATGGCATTGAGGTAATCGTACCCAAAGGCACAAACATAGTCGAAGCGGCAAAGAGCGTTGGAATCGAAATTCCTATCTACTGCTATTATCATAGGCTTGATGCAGTCGGTGCTTGCAGGATTTGCCTGGTTGAGATTAGTCCAGGACCTCCCAAGCCCCAAACTGCATGCACAACTCCAGTAGCACAAGGTATGGTAGTAAAAACTAGATCAAAGTTGGCGGTTGAATCAAGAGAAGACATATTTGCGTTTTTGCTTGCAAACCATCCGCTTGACTGCCCGATATGTGACAAAGGCGGCGAATGCCCGCTACAAGACTTTTCCTATAGACACGGGCGCGGTACCAGCGACATGATAGATCCAAAATATCATTTTGTAAAGCCGGTACCCATCAGTCCCAAGATTTACCTTGACCGTGAAAGATGCATACTTTGTTATCGTTGCACAAGATACTACGACGAAATCGCTTGGGAGCAAGAACTTACCGTAAGAAATAGAGGCGTGCACTCGTACATAGCAACACAGTTTGACAAACCTCTTAAATCCATTTTCTCTGGAAACATAATCGACATATGCCCAGTTGGAGCACTGACTTCCCGCGAGTGGAGGTTTCAGTCAAGACCCTGGGACATGGAGTCAACTGTAAGCATATGTCACAAATGTGCTGTTGGCTGCAATGTAACACTTTGGCAGCGAAGGGGTAAGCTTATAAGGATAACCTCAGCGGAAAACCCTGAGGTTGACGAGGGCTGGATATGCGACAGGGTTAGATTCAATTACAGCTATGTAAATTCGGAAGAAAGAGTGCTTGTCCCTTACGTAAAATATGACGGCAAGCTGACAGAAACTGACTGGGAAGATGCCTTAATCAAGACAGCAGATCTAATAATTAAAAATTCTGGTTCAATAGCATACGTCCTGAACGCGTTTATAACTAACGAAGATGCTTACGTGTTGCGCCAGTTCATAAGCAGCTTTACACCTGATGCAACAGTAGTAATGGAAAATAAATCAACGTTACCTATAGTACCTTATAACCAAAGACAGTTAAAGCTAGCTGAAATTCCGACACTAGACAATCTACTTGTCATTGCATCTAATACATACAATGAGGCCCCAATACTAAACCTTTGGATAAAAAAGGCCTTTAAAAAAGGAGTTAATGTTATCGTCGCCTATCCGGATGAACTTGACCTTGATAGGCGTATCAAAAATCATATTTATTACCAAAGAGGACAAGCAAGTAAGTTTGTCGATAGCCTCGCTGACGAAATTGAAAATGGATCTAGTGATTTGCTCAAGCTCAACGGTAACAGTCTTGGAGTAGTATTTGGAGACGATCTTTCTAATGAAAACGGCTTTGAGCTCATGGCGTCGGTTCAGAAACTTACCGACAGACTTACCGCAAAAGGATTTGATGTAAAGATAATGCCCGTCTATCGCGCAACTAACGAAAGAGGTTTTCATCTTACAGGATTGAGTGCTAATGAAGCAACATTTTCGTCACTAAGCAGCCAAAAGCCAAGCGTTGTTGTATGTCTGGGCGAACTTCCTCAAGGGCTAAGTAAAAACCTTACGGACTCTAGAATAATTTTGCTTGATCTGTTTACTCGGGAAAACCTAATTAATGCAGACATAGTTTTGCCTATACCGACATTTGCAGAAACAGATGGATCAATAACAAACATCGAAGGTAGGGTGCAGTTCCTAGGCCCTGTTCTTCCCATTCCCGATTCGGCCTTAGAAGTTTGGGACATTCTGTGTAAACTTTCTTACCTTCTAGGCAAACCTTTGCCTTACACCAGCATCCCAGACGTACAAAAGAACGCTTCACAACTTAGTGGCTTGGAGGCGCTGGCAACTCCTCCAAAACGGCAGCCTCAAGTTAGGGTGTCAGCTGCAGCAGCAAGGCCATGAATCCAATAGTGCTTACCATTATCGAAAGTGTAGTTGTAATCTTCGTGTTAGCCACGGCTATGGCTTACATGACGTGGTTTGAACGCAAGGTCGTTGCCTACATGCAGGTTCGGTTAGGACCTAACAGAGTAGGAATAATGGGTCTCATGCAGCCTGCGGCAGACGGCATAAAGCTGGCATTTAAAGAGTCCATAGTTCCCCGAAACGCAAGTAAACTCATATACACACTTGCTCCAGCAATTGCCATTGCTGCAGCATTGTCCGCATTTGCTGTTGTTCCTGTAGGCCTGATATGGACTAAGTCAGGTGCACTTTATGCACAAATTGCAAACCTAAATGTAGGCATTCTGTTTGTGTTTGCAATGAGCTCTATGAATGTCTATGCAATAGTTCTGGGTGGATGGTCTGCTAACAGCAAGTATTCACTGCTTGGAGGTCTTAGAGCAGCTGCCCAGCTAATAAGCTATGAAATGTCGCTTGGACTTTCTGTCATAGGCGTAATAATGATTGCGGGATCCCTGCGGCTTCAAGATATTGTCAACTTCCATTTATTTGGTGTTCCGTTTCCACTAATAGTGCTACAGCCACTCGGGTTTTTCTTATATTTAATTTCTGCTATCGCAGAGACAAACCGTGCGCCTTTTGATCTACCAGAAGCGGAGCAAGAGCTTACCGCTGGTTACCACACTGAGTACACTGGTTTTAAATTTGCACTGTACTACATGGCGGAATACATAAATATGATCACGGTAAGTTGTCTTGCTAGCATCCTATTTTTGGCGGGCTGGCAAGGACCCTTGCTACCGCCCATATTTTGGTTTTTGATAAAAGTAATCTTCTTCCTGTTCTTGTATGTATGGATAAGGGCAACGCTACCTCGACTAAGATATGATGCTCTAATGCGATTGGGTTGGAAAGTACTACTGCCTTTGTCTATGCTTAATCTCTTTATAACTGCAATTGTATATGTTGCAGTTGTACATTGAAAAAGGCTAAGCATTAAAGTGCTGTGCAAAGCATTGAACAGAATATTTAGACTTTTATGTGAAGCTTAACATTTAATCGAACAAGGTGAATGATCATGGCTAGAAACGTTGCAGAGGATGCAAAAGCTATCACAAGAGGTCTTAAAACAGTAATGACTGAATTTTTCAGCCGACCAGTTACTGTCTCATATCCAGAGGCCAAAAGACCTGTATCAGAACGCTATCGTGGTAGACACTATCTAAGAAGATATGAAAATGGCCTGGAAAGATGTATCGGGTGCGAATTATGTGCAGCTGCGTGCCCTGTTGGTTGTATCCTTGTTGAGGCTGCCGAAAATACCCCTGAAAATCGTGTTTCACCTGGGGAAAGATACGCTAAGCGCTACGAAATCAACATGTTGAGATGCATATTCTGCGGGCTATGCGAAGAGGCATGCCCAGTACAAGCAATTGTCCTTGGTCCCAACTATGAACTCTCAGAATATACAAGAGAAAACTTCGTGTATACAAAGGAAAAACTGCTTGAACCTCTTCCACCTGAGGTGGAAGAGAGATTGCGCCAAAAAGAAAAGATGAGAATAGCATCTTCACTAGTTGAAGGGAAAAGCTAGCCTTGGGGCTCGCAATTTTTGTATTGGCATCTTTACTTGCAATAGCAGGAGCCATTGGGGTCATAACATTTCGCGAAGCTATACATAGTGTGCTCTCATTAGTTGTTAATATGCTTTCGATAGCTGTACTATTTTTACTTCTCGACGCCCAGTTTCTTTTCATCGTTCAAGTAATTGTCTATGCTGGGGCAGTAATGGTTCTTTTCCTGTTTGTGGTAGCACTACTCGGTCCGCAAAGGGAAATCTTTAAATCACGAATACCCGTGCAAATTCCAATGTCGCTGCTTTCTGTAGCTATCTTGGCTATATTCGCCTACATACTGCTTGCGCGGGCAAAAGTAGCAAGTGCGACAAAGCCTTTAGCTGCTAACTTCGGTACTGTTCAGTGGCTAGGAGATAAGCTTTTTGTAAACTATCTGTATCCTTTTGAATTGACCTCGTTGCTCTTACTTGCTGCCGCGATGGGAGCATTATACCTTTCCAGAGGTGAGCGCAGATGAGCGTGCTTTTAGCGAAAACAATTAGCATTGCAATCGGGACTAGCAAGATTGATGGTAACTGGGTATTGTGGCTTTCAGCAGCGCTGTTCTTTATAGGTGCGCTTGGAGCACTGATACGCAAAAATCCTTTGGTTATGCTAATGTCCATAGAAATAATGCTAAATGCTGGAAACCTTGCTTTAGTAGGTTTTTCGCGAATATTACACGACTACAACGGTCAGCTGTTTGCAATTCTTGTTATGGTAGTTGCAGCTGCCGAGGCGGTAGTTGGCCTTGCCATACTGGTTGACATATTCAGAACAAGGCAAGTCGAAGTAGATGATCTGAACAAGCTTAAGCATTAGAGGAAGGTGAGGTGGATACATCGTACGTAAGTGCTAAAGCAATTCCATCTGTAGAATTACTGCTGATTATTTCAATACCACTTTTGTCTGCGTTTGTGCTGGCAGTAAGTGCTCTTAAAATACCGAAACGTGCAACGGCATTTATCGGCACGCTGAGCATCTTCTTATCATTTGTGCTTTCAGTAATTCTTTTTGCGGCTACATATGACAGCTCAACTGGACATGTAGCCACACTCTATACATTCTTGCACTCAGATGGATTTACAGTTCCTTTCTCTTTACTCGAAGATCATTTGAGCATATTCATGGCATTGGTGGTTAGTGGGGTGAGCTTTCTTATTCACGTTTATTCCGTTGGATACATGAATGACGAACAGCCACCGTCATATGCACGATTTTTCTGCTACATGAACCTCTTTGTCGCTTCAATGCTTACCCTTGTCTTGGCAGCCAACATTGTACTTTTGCTTATCGGATGGGCCATGGTTGGCTTGTGTTCATATCTGTTAATTGGATTTTGGTACGAGAGACCGTCTGCTGTGTTGGCAGCACGAAAGGCGTTTATCATGAACGTAATTGGTGATATAGGGTTATTTGTAGGCGCTTTTTTGTTCTTCCTTTACGCGCACACTATTCAAATGCCAGGCATTTTTGCCTGGGCTGTGCATCATACAAGCGGAAGCGTTACCAGCATACTTGGGCCAATGCCAGTAGGGTCATTTTTCAACCTCGTAGGATTTCTGCTACTTCTTGCTGCCTCGGCAAAATCAGCCCAAATTCCACTTCATACCTGGCTTCCTGACGCAATGGAAGGTCCAACACCTGTCTCAGCTTTAATACATGCAGCCACAATGGTTACCGCTGGAGTATATCTTGTAGCTAGATTCAATCCAGTATTCGACCTAGCATCTGCAGCCCATGCAGCTGTGGCAGCTATGGGAGCAGCAACCGCCATTGTTGCTGCAACAATTGGTCTTGTACAAACTGACATTAAGCGAGTCTTAGCTTACTCAACCATGAGCCAAATTGGCTACATGTTTGTTGCTGTGGGGGTTGGCGCCTATGCCGCAGGAATGTTTCATCTTATGACCCACGCGTTTTTTAAAGCCTTACTATTCATGGCAGCCGGTAACGTAATACATGCGCTAAATGGCGAACAAGACATGAGAAAAATGGGCCAATTAGCCAACAAACTCCCAAAGACATACACTGCATTTCTGGTAGGAGGACTTGCGCTAGCTGGGTTGCCCATATTTGCAGGTTTTTGGTCAAAGGAAGAAATATTGGGTCAAGCGCTAGGCTCCGGCACGGCACTTGGCACTATTGTGTGGGCAATTGGATTCATTACCGCAGGCCTTACAGGCCTTTACACATTTCGTATGATTTACCTAACATTCCACGGCAAAAAGACAGAATCTACACCTGAGTATGCTCACGAAGCGCCAGCTGTCATGTTAACGCCAACACTAATACTTGCAGCCCTAGCAACAGTTGGAGGATTTATACAGATAACAGGGTTAGTACCTTCCGGATGGGCCTATATACAGTACTATCTAGGCCCCGTTGTAGGACCAGTTACTGCAAGCTTCGGCACTCCACAGTATATATCTGCTGCGGCAACTTTTGTACTTGTACTGCTGGGAGTTTTGATAGCATATGTGCTCTACCATGAAGAAAGGGAAGCTAAAGCTATCAGAGAGCGCTTCAAAACAGTGTACACAATCCTTGTAAACAAATACTATTTTGATCAAATTTATGATTTTGCCTTTAGGCGATTAATGGACGGATTTGTATTTGTGGCATATAGAGCTATTGATCTGCCTATAATGAATGGTTCTGTTGTAGGTGTGGGCAGCTTAACGGCATCCTTTGCCAGCAAATTAAGTGGCGCACAAACCGGTTACCTTAGGAATTACATGCTTGTCTTGATTCTAGGTGCAATCGTCGTAAGTATCATAGCGCTTGTGCGATGAAAGGAGATAGAAAGTGCTAACGTTACTGTTTGGTATTCCAGCAGTAGGAGCATTGGTCGTTGCAGTATGGCCAAATCTAGACAGCGGTCAAGTAAAAGCTGCTGCGCTGACTTTTGCAATTATAACTTTCGCATTCACGGTCTACTTGCTGTCTGGTTTTAACCCATCATATCATGGTTTCCAATTTCAACAAAATGTACAATGGGTACCATCGGTACTCTACAGCTATGGCCTCCATATTGGCATACAGTATCACGTTGGCGTTGACGGTGTTAGCATTTGGCTTCTTGTTCTTAACGCTGGGCTCACGGTCATAGGAATAGCTGCAACCCCCAAAGGTACAAAGCGCATCAGAGCGTTTCTTGCACTTATGCTGCTTATGGAAGCTGGAATGGCAGGTGTCTTTATCGCCTTAAACCTGATACTGTTCTATGTATTTTGGGAAGCTATGCTCATACCAGCCTACTTCCTCCTATGGCAGTTTGGAGAGCCAGGCTCTACACGAGCAGCGCTAAAGTTTGTACTATTTACCCTTGCCGGTAGCTTAATTATGCTATTTGGAATCATCATGCTGCCCATCCTATCCGGCATGCCCACCTTTGAAATAACCAGACTCGCACATGCTCATTTCTCCGACACAGCCCAGTTCCTTTTATTTTTCCTTTTTCTCCTAGCTTTAGCAATCAAAATACCTATTTTCCCAACATATTCCTGGCTGCCTGACGCGTATGCTGCAGCGCCATATCCCATGCTTGTAACTTTTGCAGGGGTTATGGGAAAAGCTGGAGCTTATGCAATGATAAGAATCCTTTTAACACTATTCCCTCATCCTATAGCAAATATAAATGGCTTCTATATTAACTGGGATCAAATAGTTCCAGTTTTAGCAGTTATCAGCATCATATATGGTGGTTTTCTTGCGCTTGCACAAGAAGACGCCAAAAGATTAGTTTCATACTCATCAATAAGTCATATGGGCTTTATAGTACTGGGGATATTCAGCCTTAACGCAATAGGTATCCAAGGGGCAATACTCCAAATGATCAACCACGGGGTTATTATTACCGCTCTATTCTTAGTACTCTATTTTGTTAACGAAAAAACCGGCACAATGGATAGAATACGGCTGGGAGGCCTTGCAAAGAAAACACCTATTCTCACAGCTCTATTCTCAATTTCGGCACTCGCGGCTCTTGGACTGCCTGGGCTAAACGGGTTTGTGGGCGAGTTCATGATTCTCTTTGGAACATTTAGAACATTTCCTATAACAGCTGCAATTGCCACGATAGGCCTTATACTCTCTCCCCTCTACATGCTACGGCTGTACCAAGGCATATCACATGGAGAACAAACGCCATCTACCGCTACAGCAACAGACATAGGTGCAAAAGAGCTTAGCTTCATGGTTCCACTTATAGTTGTCATGTTAGCTATAGGGCTTTTCCCGCAAGGTGTTCTAGCACATATGCCTCTGCCCAGAGTCGAAAATAGCAAGGGGACCTATTTTTCCCCGCACTACATTAAAGCACAAAGCCACACAACATATGTTGACAACACAATCTACCGTGTGTGCTTGAGAGGAGCGACTAAGTCATGAGTGGAGGGTTTATTGGTCCTTACGGCAATGTGGCTTATGCACTTGGAGATAGCTTTCAGATATTACCACTTATAGTTATCACGGCGGGTATACTCTTGATTGTTCTGCACGGAATAATCGAGCGAAGGCAGTCAGCACACCTAAGTTCATCTTTGCTTGCAATTTTGGTTTTGATATTAGCCATAGCATCGTCAATAGTGCTCTGGGACAAAGGACATGCGGCTTTCGACAATATGGTAACAGGAGATGACTTTGCGCAATTCTTTAACGTGCTGTTTGCCTTTTTGGGGATAGTCACAATAATAGTTACCTACCCGTACCTGAGGGTAAGGCAGCTCCCGGCAACGGAATTTAACGCACTTTTGCTTTCTGCGATAGCTGGCATGATGGTAATGGCGTCATCACTTGCGCTGCCCAGTCTTTTCGTGGGCCTAGAACTACTCAGCATATCACTCTATATATTGTGTGGCTATACAAGAACTGAAGAACAAGCGCAGGAATCTGCAGCTAAGTATCTACTTATGGGCGGGTATGCCTCAGCATTTGTGCTTTACGGTATGGCGCTAATTTATGGAGCAACGGGTTCGGTATTTTTCTCCAATATTGCAAAAGCTCTCTCAGTGGGACAAAGTGTTTTATCGAATCCACTTTTGCTAGCTGGCATAGCTGCTGTTGTTGTGGGGTTTGCCTTCAAGGCATCAGCTGCACCATTCCACATGTGGACGCCTGACGTGTACGAAGGAGCGCCTGTACCGGTTACAGCATTTATGTCAGTTGGCACAAAGGCAGCTGCGGTTGCAATGATAATAAGAGTCTTCATCCAAGCAGTGCCCCAAGAAAGTAATGTGTGGTCGTACATGCTTGCATTCACCGCTGCAGTTACCATAATTGTTGGCAATATGCTTGCAATCCGACAAAACAATATTAAAAGGCTGCTTGCGTACTCAGGAATAGCGCAGATTGGCTACATACTAATTGGTGTTATATCTGCATCAAGACCTGGAACGGCAGCAGCACTATTTTACCTTGCTGTCTACCTCTTTATGAACTTCGGAGCCTTTGTACTCACAATCTCCATTACCAATGGAAGCGGCGAAAAAAGCCAGATATCAGACTTAAGAGGAATCGGTTACCGCAACCCACTAGCAGGTATAGCCTTAACAGTGCTTATGCTTTCTCTTGCAGGCTTCCCGCCAACCGCAGGCTTTATAGGTAAAGTGTTTCTATTTACTTCCGGTGTGGCAGCAGGGTTTACATGGCTTGTGTTCATTGCCGCAATATTTAGCGTGGTTTCCGTGTACTACTATCTTCGCGTCGTAATCTATACATGGACTCCAATTGAACAAGCAGAAGCTCACCAACAGGTAAACACTTCTGGCACGATACTAAGTACTATTACAGGAATTGCGGTGATCTTTTTCGGTATAGCTCCAGCTTACGTACTAAATATTGCCAACACTGCGCTTCATGGGGTAGTTAACCACGTTCTTCACTAAGATATAATTTTGAGTAACTCAGTTGGTTTTTATGCTTTTTCGGATATACGGTAGAGTTGAATGACAAGGCGCCGGATTTTCAATGTGCCAAAGGCTGAAGAACCCAAATGGCCAAGTGACCTCATCTCCGACAAGCCGCCCGTAACCCCAAGGCCCTCGGCTAGTGTAATAGTTGTACGAAACAACATAAATTGGGATGTACTAATGATACGAAGATCTGCAGAAGCACGATTTGCGCCTCTGGCTTTTGTATTTCCTGGTGGAAGTGTTCAAGAAGACGACCTACAACTTGCTACCAACTACTCCTTTCCGCCAAGTGAAACTGAACTTTCTCGGCTTAGGCTTGTTTCAGACGGTACAAACCCTTTAGCTCTTATGGCCGCCGCTGTAAGAGAGCTGTTTGAAGAAACTGGTTTACTTTTGGCAAAGAACGTAAAATCTCATAGAATGTGTTCTACAAAAGATGCTGAAGCAATTAGGTATATGGTATCTAATGGATACCCGTTTGGCGAAGCTCTTAAGCTCATGGGATTGCTTCTTGCGCTGGATAAGCTTATATACTTTGATAGATGGATAACCCCAGAACTGCTGAGCGTTCGTTTTGATGCAAGATTCTTCTTGGCTCGTCTACCGTCTAGCCAAAAGCGCTTTCATCTCTCTGAAGAGGAAGCATCCGAGCTTCTATGGATAAAGCCACTTGATGCGGTGAGGCTTTATAACAAGGGTAAACTTGATCTTGTCTTTGCTACCCTGAGTATACTCGAAAGCCTTAGTCAGTACAAAACCTCGAGTGGACTCATAAGAGCAACTCATAGGAAGAGATACGTAAGAACCGTAAAGCCCAGACTTCGACATTCTGGTATCAACTGGCAAATTGTTGTCGAGGAAACCGTGCGCCACATTTAGAAAAAGTGTTAAAGCGGCCAAAAATCGCCGCGAGCAAGATCTCTCGCATCCGCATCAATATCTTGAAGTGTTCGCAGCTTGTAAAGTAGAGTAGACTGCTCGAGCTGCACATCATCATACCTTATCGGTTCATCTTGCTTTATGCGCTTTAGTACTTTTGCACCTTCCGCAAGTCCAAGCGGCAGGAATCCTTCCTTCTTTGCCTGTTCAGCCGGTGCTATCATGCCATAGTAACAGTAGCCACCAATTGGATCAAGCACTTCACCCGGCACAATATCTCTCTTGGCAAAAGCAACTGCCTCTGCAACAGGCTTTTCACCTGGTGCGATACTTGGCTCTTTATATATAACCGCGCGACCTACCGAAAGGGGTGTTTCTAAGTTAGCCAAATGAAAAGGCCTATACAAAACCCAGTAGGGCCGCTTACCCATGCCTAAGTATTCCATATCCCGCGCGATCTCTTCAATGTCCGTGGTAACAATAGTAAATACTCCAGGGGCTATCCCAATTACATAGTCAACTATGCCCTTATTGTTTAGTATCCCGCCCTCGGTTTTTGGCTTAAAGATTTTTGGAAGGTCTGAAACAGCTGCAGAAGGACCATGCATCCCAATTATGTCCGGTTTAAGACCGGTGGCATTAGCTAGACATGTCATTTCAACAGCTGTCTTCGAGCCGTCAACAAATGAAGAAAGCATCCATGGATTGGCACCTATTTCTTTTGCTCGCTGTTCTAAATCCTTAGGGGTTGCTCTTCTATCAAGGGGATTATTCTTTCCCTTGCCTGCTGCTACTACCTCAAAACCTATGGCTCTTGCGAAATCAACAAGCTCTTTTGCGGCTGCATATTCGTCTCCAGCAGAAGCCGTATACACAACGCCATTTAGATCCGCAAACTTCTTTAATATTCTTCCCACAGTTACATCAGCTTCGACATTTAGCATTACTACATGCTTCTTGTTGTATATCGCCGCATATGCAATCTCCGCTCCAGCTTTTGGAACACCGGTCGCATCGACTATAACCTCAACATCCTCGATTCGAGTTAGATACACTGCATTTGTGGCTACAAACCTTTTCACCCCTGTGATAACCGCACCATTTGGATTTACTTCATCGATTGTTTCGATCTCATACTCCTTTACACCGCTTGACAAAAAAGCATCGATTGCCCGTTGCTTTTGAACGTCAGCGACGGCAACGACATGAAACCATGGAAGCCTTTCCATTTCTGCAACAAGACCTCTACCCATTTGTCCTGCGCCTACCACCGCTACATTTATGGGCCTTCCTTCTCTTGTCCGCTCTAGTAGTTTTTCATAAAGCGACATGGTGACTCTCCTAACAATAAAAATCAATTTTCACGAATGATCGTAAGATGATCACCCGGCTTTGGCAGCTCCAGCTTGCCAGATGCGTTTATTGCACCGGGCAAGGTAGCCTCCTCTGCCCCATTCAGATATACCACCATATGTCCAAGCTGTCTTATGTTCTCCATTGCTCGCTCACCAACAGCAGTTATTATTGCTTTACTATCGTTCAAATAAATAGCATCTCCAACGTTAATATCGTCGACTTGACCTTCGATTTGCGCATGTACTATTGATACCTGCTCCAGAGCCTCTGGAACGGGGTCAGCGAAAAAAATCGCGACCCCGCCGTCCAGTAGCTCTTTTACCTCAGGACCAACCCTTAGCACCCGAGATTTATAAATGTATCTTTTACTTTCCATACATCCCAAAGCTAGCCAACCAGGCAAGAATAACTGCAAGTGGTGATGTTATCTGTCGGCTAAATAGCACCGCTGGAACACCAACCGCTACCGTTTCAGGCTTTGCCTCGCCAAGCGCCAAGCCTACAGGAATAAAGTCACAACCAACTTGGCCGTCAATTGCAAAAAGGGTAGGTAGCGCATACTGGAGTGGTATAACTCTAAGCGCAATTTCGGCACCCATAAGTACACCAATTATCTGTGCTACTGCAGCACCTGGCCCCAGAATCGGTGACAAAAACGGAAGAGCCACTATAGCACCAATTAATACAAGCCCTATCGGGTTTCCGGCAAGCGGTTTTAGTACGTTACCAAAGTCTCGCGCTATACCGGTGTATAAAACAATACCTAACAGCAAGCTCACGTATGCCATGAATGGGAGGATGGTAGTTATTGTGAGGTTTATAGCTTGCCTTCCGGATGCTAGTAACGTATTAACTATGTAGCCAACAACAGAGCCAAATCCAACAAAGCCACCTGAAATACGATTTAGAAATCCAGCTCCGGCTGGTACTTGAGGAGCAGATGTAGCTGAAGGTGCACTTGTAGAGGCACTAGAAGAAGCATAAGTATGAGTAAAATTGCTCGTGGCACCATCCGCTTCAGTCTTAGGAACCTCGCCTTCATACGGTAGTACGTCATCAGGTGTTACCGCCGATACAAAAAGATCCTCAGTTATGAACTGAGCAAGTGGACCGCCGGGAGCGCCTGGATAAACATCAACAGTTAGGATCTTCTTTCGAGGGTAAACTCCTATTCTCGCAGTACCGCCGCAGTCAATGACAGCGCATGCTATTTCCTCATCAGGAACACCCGTTCTAAAACCATCAACTGCTTGAGCACCGGTTAGGTCAGCAATGCGCTGAGCCACAGGATGTATCCCACCGCCAGTCACGGAAACTATCTTGTTTCGTTTTCCCGATGGCTTTACTACAATTCCTTTTCCCCATCCACCAGATCCTGGTCTTATGAATACGGCTTTGTATGTTTCAACTGCCATCCTACGACCTCACCTCCCGAAAGCTGGAGCACCAGAAGTGCCACCAACTGTGAATTCTTCATCAAACTTCTTAAACTCTTCTTCTTTGCCCATACGTCTTATAAGTATTTGGGTAATGCGTTCTGTTACAACTCCTCGTATGAATATCACCACTATTCCCAACAGAAAATATCTAATGGCCAGAGGAATTATAGATACATGCAGTTTTTCAACACCGTCTGCAACACCTAGCCACACAAAAAGTTCACCAGCATTTGCGTATGGGAAGAAAGTAGTGACAGGATGCACAAAAGAAACGGCAGAATCATAAAAAGCAGGCTTTTGACGCTCTCGCAAAAATCTACCAAACGAATAACAGATAGGGTTGGTTAAAAGCAGCACAGAAAGAATTGGCATAATTGTATATCTGGTAATCCAGTTTCTGGATGACCACTGCACAGCATTTGTGACACGCTTTTCACCTATGAAGTTAACAGCCGCATACATTGCAGTAAGAAGAACTATAAGCGGTGGAAGAATCCCGATAACAAGACCTTCGAACTGCTTTCCGGCTGCGTCAAAAAGCCCGATAAAGTGGGATCCTGCCCACTCTATATAGAACAAAATATCAATACCTAAAATAACCACATTGCCTCACCTCCAAACCTGCTAACATACTTTTATCCTGCAAACTAACAATCTCTAACTACTTCATCTGACACCCCTCCCTCTAAGAAAACTTGATATAAAGCCCCATGGCCGAGTACTAACTGATGCTCTCGCTTTTTGGTTTGTTGTGGAGCCCACTAACTCGCTAATATGTTCTTCTTGCATCTGGTTAAACCTCCTTACCGCATCCAGTACCGCCCCATTTGCCGCCTTAGAAAGACTTAAACTCGACACATTGTCCAATTTCATTCCACGAAGCACTTCAACTTCTTTAAACCTTGCAAATATCGAAGAGCCTTCCATTACACGAGCTCCAATTACAATCCTCTTATCTGGATCGATTAGCAAAACCGCAATAGCGCCTCTTGCCCTCCCTCGGTGTATTCCACTGACAACAACGCTATTCGGTGTAGCTTCCGTCCGAATAAATCTTGTTACAGTCTTTGCATAGTATTTATGCTGCCTATAAGAGAGCAGCAAGCTAACTATAAGCGCTCCTAAAAGAAGCAGCGTGAATGCAAACATCTTAATATGCACAATCGTTACCGTTTGTCACAATATTGCATATTATATTAATGCATCTCCGTCTGAATGTCAATACTTTTCGTAAAATAGTTTTGTTGCAATAACTAATACAGTAAAGTCACATAGCAGAAGAGCTATGGAATGGAAACTCAAATGAAGTTTGCTCGCAGATCGGCAATTTTAGATGATTGTCATCAGTTAGTTAGCACAATCATATATAAGAATCATACTCCACACCCAAACTTCTACACTTCAGTGGTGGTAATATGTTAATGGCGCATGTAACAATTGTGCAAAACTGGTAGTATGGTGTATGGAAAGTAACATAACTGGCATAGTTATCGCTGATATTAACGCATCACCACCTGACACATGCACAAAAGTTATCGCTGGAAAACCAATTCTTGAGTGGTCTATATTGGCACTCGTAAAGTCCTTAAACCTAAATGAGGTCATAGTAGCACCTATTGGAGATTTATCCTCAAGTCTACGAGGTTTGATCCCAAAAATGCGAGCAAAGTATCAAATTAATATAAATGTTTTGGCCCCATCCCTATCGAGAATAACAGCGTTACAATCGGCTCTTAACTCGTCACCAAATTCAAAAATCATAGTCATACACGAACATAACCGTCCTCTAGCCGTGGCTCTAGACCTAAAAGCTCTAGTCCAGCAACTTGGAGAGTGCGATGCTGCCGTTTGTACTGTACCTGTAAAAAGCACTGTAAAACACGTCCTGGAGGGCAAAATTCACAGTACTGTTCCTAGAGATAAGCTCGTATATATTCAACCGCCCTACATACTAAAAAGAGAGAGCTTACAAAAGTGTCTTACATACGCATCATCAGATCACCATGAAGCATACGACGAAATATCCTTGGCATTTGAGCTGGGTTTAAAAATTCGAGCTGTAAACGGATCGTATATGAATTTCGCAATACAAAATGAACTCGAGGCTGCATTCGCAGAACAAACGCTTGCACAGCTAAATATGACAAATATTTGCAAATAACTTAAACATATGCTAGAACATAAGTATAGAGGCATTAGTAGCAAACGTTACAATGTGTACAAAAGTTGACTAATGAAAACAACCGCGATTATACTTGCTGCTGGTGAAGGCAAGCGTATGGGAATGCCTATTAATAAAGTGTTTTTGATGGTGGGCGGAATGCCGATACTTGAACGTACACTGCGCTTGTTCGATCACCACCCTCTAGTACATGAAATTATACTGGTAGCCTCAGCAAACGAGATTGCCATGTGCGATGAAATTGCAAAGCAAGCGGGAATCAATAAGTTATCCGCCATTATACCAGGCGGCAGCACAAGGCACGCCTCGGAATTCCATGGACTTAAGCATATAGCGCCGCAAATCCTAAGCAACAATATAGGAATAGTTATATTTCATGATGCAGTGAGGCCCTTTGTAAGGTTTGCGGAGCTGACAAATGTAATAGAGGCAGCTAAAATCTACGGAGCTTCAGTCCTTGCTGTGCCAGCGAACCACAAAGTTGCTTTAAAAGAACAAGGTGATCTTATTAGGGAACACAATTACAACGAACTTTGGATGGCACAGACACCACAAGCTTTCGAGGCAAAGTCTGTGTTGCACGCCCATACCCTCGCAAATGAAGAGGGATTCATAGGCACTGATACATCTTCAGTTATGGAAAGGTATGGGTATAGGGTCCACTTAGTCGAAGGCAGCTACATAAACATAAAGATAACTACTCCGGAAGACCTTCTGTGGGCTGAGCAGTTATCTTCTAACTTTAATCCACATTCAAACGCAAAAATGTCAGGAGCCCATCATGCATGACAAGCCTATAACTTTACAAACCCATATGACAGTACAGGCTACTTTGGAGTGTCCGCATTGCTTGCGAGAAACCACACATGACGTACACTACGTGGCTGGACTCTTGCACTGGGTAAAGTGTCAGCAGTGCGGGCTTAGATGGGAAGTTAACCATAGAAATCTCGAACTTAACTATATGCAAAAGTTACCAATAAGACTTGCGACAAAACCCATGCGCATGGGATATGAGCTACAGAACCATCCCTGGGACTTTTTCAAACAGCTGCCATTTCGGGTGTTAAGCAAACCAGTTAGAATAGCTAAGGAACTTGCCGAGATAATAGGATGGATAGAAGACTAGTCAAGGCAAAACGTGCAAGGGCAGGTGTCAGTCACGACAGCCAAGAACTTTTGGCAACCATTGCGGAGTATTATTATTTGGCAGGTCTCAGCCAAGCAAAAATCGCCAGTAGGTTAAACCTGTCAAGATCATACATATCGAGACTTCTTAAAAAAGCGCGAGAAGCCAAAATCGTTGAGATCTACGTAAATAGGCCCATCCCTACTGTACCAGAACTCGAACGACGTATTATCACAGCATACGGTCTCAAAGACTGCATTGTAGTAGCTGGAAGTGATGTAGACCCAGATGTAAGCCTGCAACAAGCAGGTAAGGCCGCCGCCTCATACATATGTAACATCTTAGATCCAAGCCATACGGTAGCACTTGCTTGGGGAACAGGGGTCAAAGCCATTGTAGACTCGATACAGTCAGGCCAAGCAAGAGCAAAGTGGGTGGTACAGATGTTTGGTGGGCTCGGTGCAAAGAATAACGACATAAGCGGCGCAGCGCTAGTAGCAAGGCTTGCTGGCAAGCTAAACTCGGAATTCCAGCTTCTGCATGCTCCTTGGATAGTTGAGTCGAAAGAGCTTGCACAGGCACTAAAAGCTCAGCCTGACGTTGCCAGCACACTTGAAAGGGCACGCCTCGCAAACATAGCATGTGTCGGCATAGGAGCAACAGGACAAGGATCATCCTTAATGCTCTTCAACCGCACATACTTAACAACCGAGGAGCTTAAAGAGTTATATGAAGCTAATGCAATTGGTGACATATGCGCACGCGTCTTTGACCCAAGCGGAACACCATGCGATCTCAGCTTTAATTCACGCATTATAGGGCTAGACCTTCCCACCATACAGCAGATACCTATAGTTATAGGAATAGCTGTGGGTAGCCACAAAGGCCCCGCAATAACGGCAGCACTAAAGGGCCGATTAATCAATGTCTTAGTTACCGATCGTGCAGCAGCCCTGCAAGTTTTATATGAATAGTGCGCTCTGTATAGTCACATGAGTAGTGGTTATCTGCAAAGATCATGCCCAAGCTGTGGCGCCGAGCTAGTAAAAGGCGACCTAGCTTTTCCGATACTAGGAACTGCGCGCTTTTCTTACAAGGTAAAGACCTTCACTGTAGAAACAGAAATCTTTGCCTACATGTGCAGCAGGTGTGCTGCAATTTGGTTATACGCAAAAGATCCAACTAAGATACTGCGTGCATACAAAGCCGCGTCAGGAATGAAGTAAGCATAGATACTATAATTTAGATTAAGAAAATAACTCCATGCTTTATTCGCTAAAAAGATGAAGTACCTCCTCCTTAGATCCAGCCTTCACTATTCTCTCAAGCCAGTCTTCATCTTGTATACGTTGAACAATCCATGATAAGACACCTACATGATGCTCTTTTTCAGATTCAGTAATCGCAATACCGATAACTAACCTTACCGGTACTTCGTTGTCCGGGTTAGCCATCTCACGAAAGTAAACAGGATCAGACAGTGTTAAGATGCCAAGCGAGGATTTTTTAACTACGCCTGGATCCGCATGCGGCAATGCTACTCCAAATGGCTTTACGGAAAGCCCCGTCGGGTACTGCTCTTCCCTGGCTATAAGCCGGTCGGCAAAATTATTTGCAACCTCTTCAGACGTAAAGAGACTGGCGAGCTTTTCAAGGACATCTCGCCAGTCTCTAGCTTTTACTCCAAGTGCTACATGATGTGACTTTAGTAGCTGATCGATATCCATAAAAATGACAGGTCTACCTGCATGCGGTTAACTGCTCTGGGCATATGCCTCGCCAGCTACTGCTTCACCACCACCTCGCGGCCTTGTCACGTACCTGCGTACAAGCCATGCCATTACAATAACACCAATAAATATGATTGCAAGGCCTATAAATCCTGTATAACCGGCAGCCTCGCGCATCAAAAGCGGAAAGTAATCGCCACCATCAACAAGGGAGGTGATGTTAGCTGCATGTGCAGGGAACTTGAACCCGACTTGTCGGGCCGCAATAGTCATAACTGGTGAAAGTGCCGTAGATACATAGAGAGTAGGTATCATGGCGATAGCACCACCAACAATTGTCCTAACCAGGTTGCCCCGGAACACTGGCGTCATCAGTGCAAGTATGAATGGAATCGTGGCAAGATCGACAAAAGGAAGCGTGTGGTTACCGGGAAGGATAAATGCTAAGCCCAAAGTTATAGGTACAAGCACTACTGAGGCAGCAATGGTTGTAGGCGCCCCAATAAGAATCGCAGTATCCATCCCAATGTAAAGAGTCCTACCAGGGAATCTGCTCTGCAAAAACTTTGCAGCCGATTCTGCTATTGGTATAAGTCCTTCCATAAGGATCGCAACCATACGGGGTAGTATTACCATAATTGCAGCAACAGTAATACCCAGAGTCAAGATCCCCTGCACACTTTCGTGAGCCAGAATGCCTATGAGCAATCCTAAGATAAGTCCAATTATCATAGTGTCGCCAAATATCCCAAACCTTTTACGAAGCGTTTCAGGAGAAGCGTCTAAATCACGAAATCCAGGTATTGCATTAAAAACCTTATCTAGCAAAAGTGCTATCACAAAATAAGGCGCTGATGTACCATGGGGAAATGATATGTTGTCATAGCCATAGTATTGCTTTACCCACGGTTGGCTCCAGTCAGCTAACACCAAGAACACCATCATTGCAATAATTTCTGCAAAGATGCCAGCTCCATAATTATTTCCCGTCACAATAGTTACAATGGCACCGATAAATGCAATATGCCAGTAGTTCCACAGATCAATGTCCAAAGTCATAGTAAGGCCAGCCAATATCATGGCTATGTCTACAAGCAACCCTACAGGTATAGCAAGGGCACCAACGCTAGCGCCATAAGCAATAGCAGCTGTAGATGGCCAACCTACATCAAGGTCAGTTAAGTGTATGCCACTTGCTTTTACCATATCTTGCGCCGCCGGACCAACTGAACCGGCAAGTAAACCAATTACAAGGTTAATTCCTACAAAACCTACTCCAATGATGACACCAGCCCGAAATGCCTGCCCTGGGCTAAGTCTTAGAGCAAGTCCCAAAAGAAAGATGATAATTGGAAGTACCACGCTCGGTCCAAGGGATACTATGTAATGAATAACAACCATACTCAGACCCTCCTTTACTCTCCCACTAAGGCTTTTTTAATTTGCTCTAACACCTGTTGTGCGCCAACGCCGGTTAGCAAGGGTACAGCATTCACAACCGGCACCTTAACACTGTCTGGAACCTGAGTGGTAGCCACAACAACATCTGCATCCGTCCCCCTCAGTACGTCCATGACTTTACCTTGTGTTATCTGAACGCCAGCGAACTCTGGAAACTTAGAAAGATAATCCTTAATTTTTGAAACAACAACTGTCGAAGTAGCAATACCGGTGCCGCATATTACCAATATTTTCTTTTTCATTTCACATATGTGCTCCTCCGTAACAAACGATACAAATTAAAAAGGTTTTTCGTCTTTATTATAGACTGGACGTTAATTTCTGTCAAGATTTGTTCAAATACTCAGCCCCATATGGTCTTAAAAACATGGCACTGCCTAATATTCACCCTTTAAACGCGTAAGACCTTGCGCTGGAAGTACTTAACGCCGAACTATACGGAATCATAATGTGGCAGAGAGATTGGTATCTAGCTGTATCAACACGTGAACTGAGTCTACACATTGCCTAGTTATGCACATAATCCACTTGAAAACAACAATGTTCAAAGTGTATTATCTTGGTGAGAATTTAAAATGGGCATAGCGGCAAACGACATACATCTAAAAGGAATAGCGTGTTCTCCTGGCAAGGTAACTGGGCCAATATTTATTCCTAAATCCACTTATCAGGAACTGACCCTTGTAGATGCTGAAGCTAAGATGCAGTCTGCTATTGAAGCCGCAGCAAAAAAGTTGGAAGAGCTAGCGGCGTCATCTAGATCAATCTCTAAAGAAGGTTCTGATGTGCTTGCGGCAATGGCTCTTATGGTTAGAGATCCAGCATTAGCAGATGATATTTTTGGAAATCTCAGGTCTGGCATGGAGCCAGCAAATTCAGTAAAACAGGCACTTGAAAAGTATGCCATGCTACTTGAGCAAAGCAATGACGAGTACATGAGAGAACGTGCAGCGGATATACGTGATTTGTCCAAGATGATACTCGACGAGCTATACGGCACAAGCGGCAACAGCCTTAAAGCACTTAGATCAAAAAGCGTCATTGTTGCCTCACAGCTTTCACCTGCAGACATCCTTTCAGCGGATATCAATTTGGTTTTAGGTATCGTTACGGAAACAGGCGGACGGACATCACACCTCGCTATAGTCGCGCGTGAAGTCGGTATACCTGCCGTACTTTCTGTGCCTGAAGCTACGAGGTTTGCTTCACTTAAGCATTTTGCCCTTGTCGACGGCGATGCCGGAACAGTAACTTTTACCGATGCTCTTGCCCTTAATCAGAAGGTTACATCAAGCTCTATTAAGATAAAAAAGACCTTTATATCGATAATGGCTAACATAAGCACGGTTAAAGGCGCTGAGGCTGCAGCTGCTCGAGGGCTACAGGGTGTGGGACTTTTCAGAACAGAGTTTATATATCTCGGTAGAAGTGCCGCTCCTAGTGAACAGGAGCAGTATGAAGTCTACGAACGCGTATGTGACGTATTGAGTCCATATCCTGTGATTATTCGCACGCTTGACTGCGGATCAGACAAAATGCCAACCTACATAGAAAAGCCGCAAGAGGAACCAAATCCAGCCCTAGGTTTACGCGGCATCAGGCTTTGGTTAAAGCATAAAGAGCTTTATGAACCTCAAATATTAGCCCTTTTGAGAACTGGCAAAAAACACAATAACCTTAAAATAATGATTCCGATGGTAAGTGCACTTGACGAAGTAATAACAGTGAAAAACTTATTAGAAGAATACTGTCAGTCAATTGGAACAGGTCTACCATCTCTTGGCATAATGGTTGAAGTACCTTCAGCAGCAACCGCACTAGATGTTTTCCAAGGTGCGATTGATTTTATAAGTTTTGGCACAAACGACCTTACCCAGTATACTGTAGCTGCAGATCGTGAACTAAAATGGCAAAAGCATTTATCTGAGTTCAACCCGGGGTTACTGAGATTACTATCGCAGTGCACAAATGCTGCAAAAAGACTTGGGATCAGCGCTGGTGTCTGCGGTGAATTCGCTGGCGTTCCAGAAGGAGCCGTTTTCCTTGCTGGTATAGGTGTAAATAGCCTTAGCATGGATATATCAGCAGCTTCAGACATCTCAGTGCTGTTGGAGGCTTTGGGTAAACAGCGCTGTAGAGAGGCTGCAGCTGAAAGTCTTAAAGCTAGAACCGCTGAACAAGCATACGAGACACTACACAAATATGTAGAACAAGCGGGCCACTCAGATTAGACCGCATTGTTTTAGAACATACATTACAGGACTTCCACCAAGTGCAGGAGCAATAATTTTAGCTTTTTCTTTAACCTCTTGTGGAGCCGTGTCTACCACAGCACCAACACCAACCTCACTCACTATTTCAAAGTCATTATATGAGTCACCTATCGCAATAACAGCCTCTGGCGGTATATCCAGGTAATCGAGCAGAAAACCAAGTGCCTTTGCCTTGTTCACGCCTGGTGCAGTTACTTCAATAAATTCAGGAAGTGACAAAGTCGCAGTAACCTTGTGCCAGAAAAGCTCTCGCAGTTCTTTCACCTTATTCTGGGCGCAAATCTTGTCACACACTCCCACAACCTTTGGAATGCCTTTATCTGTGCTAAGCTCTTCAAAGCTATTGATTTTTGTAGCGGGAAATCCGACAACATCGGTATAGAATTGAGTCCATTTGGTTTCATTTTCTACAAATATAATCTCATCCCGATACATAATGCAGCTGATTCCGTTGTCCTTAAAGTAATTAGCAACCTCCACAGCTCTTTCAAAACTAAGAAAGTCCTCATATAGAAATTCGCCATCCAAACTCACGATAGCTGCTCCCTCATAGCAAATAAGCGGCACATTAGCACCAAGAGCTTTTGCATACGGATAAGCAGCCTTAAACATTCTGCCTGTAGCAACAGACATCAAAAGTCCATGTTTTCTTTTAGCTTCTGCGATAGCCTTTATATCAACAGGATCAAGTTTGTGATCATGATCAAGCGTGGTACCGTCAAGATCAACAACAAGGAGGCGATAACCTGTCATAAAACTGGCTGATTCTAACTACAATTGTTTAAATGGCTCCACCTATGCGTCGCCAAAGTTTGACTCAATTAAGCCAACAAGATCCTCAAGTGCCTTATCCTCTTCTGGGCCCTCTACTTTAATTGTAATCTTAGCGCCCTTTCCAACCCCTAATGCAAGCACATTCAAAATACTCTTTGCATTTCCGGACTTTCCATCTTTTACTATTTCAATTTGGGTATCTTTGTACTTATTAGCCGTCTGAACAAATAAAGCCGCAGGGCGTGCATGTAGTCCCAGTTCGTGTTTTATAACAACCTCACACTCTTTCACACCTAAACCCTACATGATCCAAAAACTCATATCTTCTATCTTACTTTTAAGATCTTTTAAAAACCTAGCAGCAGGTTCACCGTCAACAATTCGATGATCGCAATTGATGCCTACTTTAAACACCCTGCTAACTGCGTAGCCTCCAAGGACTGGAACTACCTGCTCGCGCACAGCGCCAACAGACAAAATGCCGACTTGTGGCGGGTTTACCAGGGCCGTAAAATACTCAACACCTACGTTACCTAGATTTGACACTGTAAATGTACCTTCTTGAACTTCTTCAAGTAAAAGTTGATTGCTTCTCGCTCTCTCAACTAGGTTTGCGATGCTTTCTGAAAGTTTTTTTACATCTTGCAGATCAGCTTGTTTTACTACGGGCACAATAAGTCCTTGTTCCCTCGCAACCGCAATTCCTAAATTTACGTGATCATGTGACGCCAGACTTTCGCCGTCAAACGTGCTATTTAGTAGCCGATGCTGCTGTAATGTTTGCACAGTTGCATAACAAATAAGCGTGAAAAGCGAAAGACTTCTACCATATTTTGCCCTTAGCTGATCTAAAGCCTTTAGCATTGTGTCCGCATTGATCTCAATAAACAAAGATATATGTGGAATACTGGCAGCCTTGGACATACGATCAGCTATGGTTTTACGTGTGCCAGCAAGTTTCGTGCTGGACACCTCTTTTGTAATCTGTTGTTCTTGAACCTTACGCTTTTCAATTACAGCCATGAGCATTTCCATAGTAACGCGTCCATCAGGACCCGCAACTTCTGTCAAATCGATTCCCTGTTCTTTAGCTAATCGCCTAACAGCCGGCACAGCCTTTACGACAGTTGTCGAGTCAACTTTTTCTTGCTTTTGCTCTAGCTGCTGACTTTCTTGTGGAGGTAGCTTTTCTGCAACAACTTCAGAGGCTATGGGTTCTCTTACTTTACTTTCCAAAAGCGAAGCTTCACTTTCATCCTTAGCAATATAAGCTATGGTACTGGTTACAGGGATTGTGTCACCTGGCCTTGCACTTAACGCGCACAAGATGCCGTCAGCTGGAGCCTCTACTTCCATATTCACCTTATCAGTCTCAACTTCACACAATGGTTCACCTTGGGTAACCCTTTCACCGCTGTTCTTCAACCAGCGTATAAGCGTGCCTTCCTCCATATCCATGTTGAACTTTGGAAGGATAACCGGTATAGCCATCGGTTAATCTAAAACTCTAAGTATGGCTTGTTCGATATCTTCTTCTTGAGGTACTGCACAGCGTTCAAGAGTCCTATTGTATGGTATCGGAGTTGGCTGACCTCCCAGCCGTATTATTGGAGCTTGCAGATACTCAAAAGCTTCACTCTCAGCAATTGACGATGCTAACTCTGCCCCGATACCTCCCATCTTAACAGCTTCGTGTACCACAACTACACGCCCTGTCTTTTTTACCGACTGGACAATCGTGTTTAGATCCAACGGATTTAGTGTTCTTGGATCAACAACCTCAACCTCTATACCGCGTGTTGCAAGTTTTTCAGCTACAGCCAATGCTTTATGGACCATAATTTGTGTTGCCACTACCGTAACATCTTTTCCTTCACGTTTAACATCAGCTACACCAAGCGGTATCGTATATTCCCCCTCAGGTACCTCGCCCTTTATCTTATAAAGAAGCTTGTGCTCTACAAAGATGACCGGATTTTTGTCGTAAATTGAAGAAACAAGAAGCCCTTTTGCATCTGCAGGTGTTGATGGCGCAACCACTTTCAAACCAGGTATATGTACAAATAAGGCTTCAAGACTTTGTGAGTGCTGCGCAGCTGCCCCTGTGCCTGACCCAGCAGGTCCTCTTACAACCATAGGAACCGAAACTTTGCCACCGAACATATACCTTATTTTCGCTGCTTGATTAATAAGTTGATCCATAGCTAGCAGGATGAAATCAAAAAACTGAAACTCAAGCACAGGCAACATGCCTCCTAATGCCGCACCTATAGCAGCACCGGTGACGCCTGCTTCTGATATGGGGGTATCAATAACGCGCTCAGGACCAAATTCTGCAAGCATGCCCTCGGTAACCCCGAATGCACCGCCGTAGACCCCAATGTCTTCACCTAGCAAAAACACTCTTGAATCTTTTCTCATCTGCTCAGTTAAAGCTGCCCTTATGGCTTGAGCAAAGCTCATCTCGCTCATGGTGCGTAAACGCCCTCCAGCAAGTCTTCACATCGTGGATCAGGTTGAGTTTCCGCAAATTCAACTGCTTTTTCTATGGTACTTGTAGCTTCATTGCGTAAAGTGTCCAACTCTTCATCGCTGGCTACGTTGTTTTCTATTAGATAAGTGTGGAAAAGATCTATTGGGTCTTTCTTCCTCCACTCATTTATCTCCTCTCTTGTCCTATAAAGGTTACGATCACTCTTAGAATGACCTCTATATCTGTAGGTAACCGCCTCAATAAAATATGGTCCATTGCCAGCACGGATATACTCCACGGCCTCTTTAAGAGCTGCGTAAACTTCTGGAACCTTCATTCCGTCTACCTTTGCTGACGGTATGCCATAAGCCTTAGCCCTCTCGAACGGTGCAACCTTCATGGCACGCTGTACCGGCATAGACATAGCGTATTGATTATTTTCACAAATGAAAAGGACAGGTACATTCCAAACCGCAGCCAAGTTTAGTGCTTCGTGAAAGCTACCAGTATTTGTAGCACCATCTCCAAATACCGAAAGCGCAAGTCTTTTCTCTTGTTTCATTTTTATGCTAAGCCCCAAACCCACTGCTATAGGTATACCGCCACCAACAACACCATTTGCACCTAGGTTATTTTTTGTAACATCTGCTATATGCATTGAGCCACCACGACCTCTGCAGTATCCCGTTTCTTTTCCAAGCAATTCCGCCATCATAAAATCGGGGCTTGCGCCTTTAGCAAGGCAGTGTCCGTGCCCTCGATGATGGCTAATAAGGTAGTCGTCTGGCTCAATAAGCAAAGACCAAGCTCCGGGAATTGCTTCTTGCCCAATGGAAAGATGCATGGTACCGTGTACCTTGCCGAGCGAATAAAGCTCCTCTACCTTTTCTTCATAGCGTCTGATTTTCCACATCAGAAGGTAAGCACCAAGTAGCCTTGCTTTGCCTTCTGCTAAAAGTGGATCGCTAATGTGACTCTCTTCAACTTTAGCTTCAAGTGCCATGATAATTTCATTGTGGCACAAACGTGCATCATTGTCAACTATGACACAACCAAATAGACAAAATCCATTTTTGACAAGTGTTATGCTCGAAGTTTACCGCCAGAGATCTTTGTACCGATTGTAGTGAATTACTTCGATACCAGCTTGCTTGAGTATGCGGATGCCTTCATCGGATCTATATTCATTTCGGTAGTAGACTTTTGCAACGTTGCTATTTATTGCCATTTTTGCACACATGCTGCACGGAGCAACTGTCACAAACATAATCTTGCCCGGCTGGATTGCGCCCGCCTTAATTAGAGCATTAGCCTCTGAGTGAATACACCCACATTTTCCTGGTTCGTCTAGATCGCATCTGTTGGGAAGCCCTTTTGCATTGCCGTTGTATCCTATTCCTAGCACTTGGGTTAAATCGGCATTTGTAATTACAGTACCTACTTGATTTCGACCGCAAGTCGAACGTTTGGCAAGCTCTTCTGCCATGCGCATGTATACTTCTTCTAAAGGGATCCTATCAGGAATAACTTCTTCCACGCCAGCACCATAAACTCAAACAAATCCCCAAATACAATAATAATCTCTATTATATGTCTCAATTTCGACTACAATATATAGTAGCTAGCTTAATAAGAATATACAATAATTTGTGGAATGATGTTGACATTGGGTAATGACTTCGTTAGACTTAAGTATATTGTCGGATATTAAATGCTGAACTTGGGAGGACGCAAATGGAAAACAAGATTGAGGGCACGGGGCAGTCAGACACTGTAAAGCATCCAGGACTTAAATTCTCAAGATTTTTTACTCCCGAGGGATCATCTGCATTTGACCTTATCGAATGGGATATACGAGATGCCGTAATAACAAGCGAAAGCGGAAAAGTTATATTCGAGCAAAAAAACGTTGAAGTGCCGAAAATTTGGTCCCAGCTCGCCACTAATATAGTTGCTCAAAAGTACTTCCATGGAAAGCTGGATAGCCCCAACCGTGAAAGAAGTGTAAAACAGCTTATAGGAAGAGTTGTATCAACTTTAGGTCGCTGGGGTAGAGAAGGTGGTTATTTCGACACAGAACAGGATGCCATCTGCTTTGAAGAAGAACTTAAGTGGATTCTTGCAAATCAATATGTAGCCTTCAACTCACCTGTTTGGTTTAACCTCGGGATCCCTGGAAGAGCCCAGCAAGCATCAGCATGCTTTATTAACTCAGTCCAGGATTCCATGGAATCGATCCTTGACCTAGTCAAAATTGAAGGTATGCTTTTTAAATATGGCTCAGGTACAGGTACAAACCTCTCCGTGCTTAGATCATCAAGAGAGCCTCTTTCAGGAGGCGGGATTGCAAGCGGTCCTGTGTCTTTTATGCGAGGTTATGACGCATTTGCTGGCTCAATAAAATCTGGCGGAACCACAAGGCGTGCGGCCAAAATGGTTATTTTAAACATAGATCATCCAGACATACTAGAGTTTATAAGAAGCAAAGCTATAGAAGAAAAGAAAGCATGGGCTCTTATCGATGCTGGGTATCCTGCGGGTTTTAATGTGCCGGGAGGCGCTTATGACTCTGTCCAGTTCCAAAACGCAAACCATTCTGTCAGGGTCCCAGATGAGTTCATGCGCGCGGTCGAAGAAAATGGTATATGGCAAACAAAACTTGTTACAACAGGCGAGGTTGCAGACACCTATAAAGCGCGTGATCTGTTTAGAGAAATCGCAGAAGCAGCATGGATTTGTGGCGATCCTGGTATGCAGTTCGATACAACCATCCAAAAATGGAACTGCGTCCCCAAGACTGCACGCATCAATGCGACCAACCCATGCTCAGAATTTGTCTTTGTCGATGACACCGCATGTAACCTTGCGTCGCTCAATTTGCTTAAGTTTCTAAAGGATGACGGCACATTCGATATACCGGCTTTCAAACAGGCAGTTAAGCTAACATTCACCGCGCAGGAAATAATAGTCTCAAATGCTGATTATCCTACACCTAAGATAGCTGCAAACTCAGAAGCTTTAAGGCCCCTCGGTTTGGGTTATGCAAATCTCGGAGCACTACTTATGTCCCTTGGCCTACCATATGATAGCGATGAAGGGAGGACATTTGCAGCTGCTGTAACAGCACTAATGACAGCAGAAGCGTATGCACAATCTGCGATTATGGCAAAGGTAAAAGGTCCTTTTGCAGAGTTCGAAAAAAACCGAGAAGATATGCTAAGGGTAATGCACCAGCACCTTGATGCAGCCCTTTCTCTTCCAAGAGTTCCAGACTTTACCTATCTCATAGAAGAAGCGCAAGAATCGTGGAAAAAAGCATTGACGTTGGGTGAGCAGTATGGGTATAGAAACGCACAAGCAACCGTCATCGCACCTACTGGGACCATTGGGCTTATGATGGACTGTGACACAACTGGTATCGAGCCCGATCTTGCACTTGTCAAGTATAAAAAGTTGGTTGGCGGTGGGGTCTTCAAGCTAGTCAACAACACAGTATCCAGGGCTCTAAAAAAGCTAGGTTACTCAGAGGCACAAATCCAAGATATAGTCAAATATATTGACCAACATGACACGATTGAAGGAGCACCTCACCTAAAAGAAGAGCATCTGCCTGTTTTCGACTGCGCATTTAAGCCTATAAACGGAAAAAGATTCATACAACCAATGGGTCACGTAAGAATGATGGCCGCCGTACAACCTTTTCTCTCGGGCAGCTCATCTAAAACGGTTAACCTTCCACATGAAGCAACCGTAGAAGACATAGAAGAGATTTATATGCAGTCATGGAAACTTGGACTGAAGTGCATAGCAATCTACCGAGATGGTTGTAAGAGAAGTCAACCGCTATCAACTTCTGCTGATGATTCAGGCAAACGAGAACAAAAGAAGCAAAAAGAAGAGTCACAGGCTCCTATGGGAGCTGCTAGAAGAAGACTTCCTGATGAACGCCAGTCAATTACTCACAAATTCGATATCCAAGGCCACGAAGGATATATAACCGTAGGCCTCTATCCTGATGGTACGCCAGGTGAAATATTCCTTACTATCGCTAAAGAAGGAAGCACACTTAGCGGCATGATGGATGCTTTTGCTACAGCTATATCACTGGCACTTCAGTACGGTGTACCGCTAAAAGCGCTCATAAGCAAGTTCAGTCATATGCGTTTTGAGCCATCAGGTTATACTAATAACCCGCAAATTCCATTTGCCAAGTCCATCGTTGACTACATATTCAGATGGCTTGCAATTAAGTTCTTGTCACCTGATGAGCAAAAAGAGCTTGGAATAATACTAAGAGAAGATTCAGCAGATACAGAAAGCAAGAGTGAAACCGTATCGGTGGTAAAACAGCCTGCAGCACAGGCATCAAATAACCCCGTAGATCTTCCCAAATTCACATTTGTAGTCAACGCTGATGCACCTACTTGTCCTGAGTGCGGCAGCATAATGGTAAGAAATGGTGCTTGCTATAAGTGCTTAAACTGTGGTGCAACAAGTGGATGTAGCTAACAACGTTGATTTAGTAATAACGAGGTGATGAATACGTGAACGAAGAATGGAAAGACTTTATTCAGATAAGCAGCCTTAAAGTCGTCATTCTAACAATTTTACACTCGTTCTTATCAGGGCGCTCGCAAAAAGAACACACATTCTTTAGTGTTGGCAGCGCAGCGGTCACCATCATAACAGAGCTATTTGGAAGTTGCACATCCCAGACAGTAGAGACTGCTGGGAAAACGTATTTGGTAGGTTGCAGATTGCAACGCTCTAGCAGCGGCCCTGCAGGCTTGTAGCTATTTATCCCACCAGCAAGATGTCATGGTACAGTTGCACGATGCGTTAACGTATCTTTCATAGCAATGCGACGCCAATATTTAACCTGTTGATCACTTCAAGGCAAATCTTCGTTTAATTCATCCGCTTGAACGATCTTAGCTGCGGCAACACCATAGATGGGCGCATTATACCGACATGCGCAAAAGCATACGGTAGTACTAATCTTTGCCCAAACAGTAGAGCTTTGATGTGCACATGACAAGAACCATTTGTTGAATATTTATGATATGGAAGCATAATATCTATATAGTGGGTAGATTAACCGCACATGCTTAGACACCATCACTATATATTAAGAGTTGGTACATACAACTGACTACTCATCAATATAAATGGAAACAAGGGCTGTAAAAACTTTTAATAAACGTCCAACTATGCGAGATGTTGCTGCACTTGCAGGTGTCAGCATCAAAACTGTTTCCAGAGTCGTTAATAATGAGTATGGTGTTGCACCAGAAACTAGAGACAAAGTACGTCAAGCTATAGCAAGCCTTGGGTTTAGAGAAAACGAGATTGCGCGCAATCTTAGATCAGGTGTGCTAACTCACACGATAGGACTAATAATCGAAGACATCTCAAACCCTTTCTATTCCTCAATTGCTAAAGCCATTGACGAGGTATGCAAGCTTCATAACTATATGGTAATAATGGCAAGCTCCGAAGAAGATCCTGACCTAGAGCGAAATCTGGTTTACGCTCTTGTTAAACGACGAGTAGACGGACTTATTATTGTACCGGCTAGCAAAGACCACAAGTATTTAATAAATGAATTAAGGAATGTGCCAATGGTTTTCATTGATAGGCCACCGCAGGGTATACATGTTTATACTGTGCTTATAGACAACGAAGGCGGCGCAAGAGAAGCTGCGACCTTCTTTGTGAAACAAGGATTCTACAACATAGCTGTTATCGCAGATAATCCAAACGTTTACACAACCCAGGTACGGGTTTTAACCTTTTTATCGACCTTAAAAGAATATGGAATCGAGATCCCCAAAGAAAACATATATATAGGCTCCCACGACGCAAAAACAGCAGAAAAAGTGGCTTCTGGATTTCTGTCACGAAGTAGCCCACCTGACGCTATTTTTGCAACAAATAACAGGAATGCAATTGGAGTACTCAAGGCCATAAGAGCTAACTCCGTTAGACCATTTGTGATAGGTTTCGACGACTTCGAGGTGTCGGACCTGACATTTTGTCCCATCGGCGTAGTATCCTATGACGAATGCGCCCTTGGTAGAATAGCTGCCCAAGTTTTATTTGACCAGCTGCTTGGACACGAGGACACATCATATCCTGAGATAATTCAGGTTCCAACAACTCTTGTAATAAAAGGCCACATTAATCAGTGATTTCTAGTAATAAATCCCGGAGTTTGCAATACTTCAGATAGAAGTTATCATATAAGTTATCGGCTTGGGGCTCAAAAGACTTGTTAGTCTTCTTCCTAGGAAATTCTGGCAAATCTTCGTGACTTACTAACCCGCAGGCACACATAGCGGTCATAGCAGCACCCAACACGGAAGCATCAGAAATGTCTAATGTAAACATTTTCCTATTCAGTACATCTGCTAAAAGTTGAGCCAATAATGGATTAGCAGCTACTCCTCCAGATACAAAAATTGGTCCATCACGGATTCCAGCCTCTAGCAGTGTTTCAAACCCACTCCTAATAGAAAACATGACTCCTTCAATGCATGCTCTTATCAGCTCCAATTTGGTGGTCCCAATCCTCATGCCGTGCCACAAGGCAGTGGCTTTCTCATTCAGCACTGGTGTTCTTTCCCCCGAAAGGTACGGTACACACACCACACCATTGCTACCAGGCTGTATCTCCGCTATAGCTTGAGCAATGTCAGCCCACGATAAGCCCAGTATTGATTGAGCCCATTCAATTGCAAGTCCTGCATTTTGTATAGCGGCCATTGTATACCACGTATATGGGGTAGCAGCCCTGAATGTATTGCATTTATTTTCTGGATGTACCACAGGCCCACTGGTAAGACTAATGATTTGTGCTCCGGTACCAAATCCGATTAGTATATCCCCTTGTGCAATACCGCTTCCCAGTGCAGCAGATGGCGTATCACCGCAACCGCAGGCTACAGGTATTCCACTTCTAATGCCCCATCGAGCTGCAAAGGTGTTAGAAAGCACACCACAGATTTCTAATGACTCATGAAGACTCGGAAAAATTGATAAGGGTATATCGAGAACTTTTGCAAGATCTTCATGCCACTTATTAGCGAAAATATCGAACAACAATGTGCCTGAGGCATCTGTCATATCTGTTGCAAATTCGCCCGTAAGCTGATATCTTATCCAATCTTTAGGCATAAGGAATATAGCCGAGTTTTTTAATAGTGCGGGCTGGTTATTTTTGATCCACAAAAGCGAAACAACTGTCATTCCAGACGCTACTGGGTTACCTAGCGACCCCAATAATAGCGGCCCTAACCGACGAATTACAGCTACCTCAATTGCGGCTCTGGTATCTGCCCATATAATGGCGTTTGTAAGTGGCTTTCCATCCCGTCCAACCAGCACAAGAGTATGCATCTGGCCAGTAATGCCCATGCCTAAAATCTCAACCTCTTCCAATACAGGCCGCAAATCTTGCATAGCATCATCAAGTGCTTTTAGCCAATCATAAGGATCAGCCTCAACCCAGCCCGGCTTGGGTGTGATTAATGCATATGACTTACGTGCTAGGCTTATCAATTCACCGTGTGTCGAAACGATGCCTACCTTTAATACACTTGTTCCAACATCTATTCCTATAAATGCACGCGTAGGTTTCATTGCTATAAGAAATAAAAATGATACTCTAATGGGAATAATATCTTTTTGCTCAACTATAAATAAGATGGTGAAATGCGTGAGGCCACATTGGCCTCACGCGATAATGCTTCTAATCAGGAGCCGGGATAGCTTGAAAGGTAGAAGTACTTAGCTATATTGGGATTTGAAGCGTTCTGTGTAGTAGCTATGATGTTAGGGAGCTGTACAAACTTCTTAATCAAGTTCTTGTGGCCAGTTAGATAATCGTAAGCATATTCGACGCCAAGTTTACCCTCTTCGGCAGGGTTTTGTACAACTAGGATGTTTATCACGCCCTGCTTAAGAAGTTGAACTTCTGCAGGCTCTGCGTCGTATCCTGCTACAAAGATTTGACCCTTTTTGCCCTCATGGACAACAGCTTCACCTGCACCTTCAGCCGAGTACAAGTTTGTTCCAAACACACATTTTAGATGCGGGTGGGCCAAAATTACATCTTCGGTTTCTGTCTCAGCTATTGTTTCGCTGTCCTGATCGTACTCCGTCGCCACAACCGGCATCTGTGGATACTTGGTCTTCATTTCATGCAAGAACCCGGCTTGGCGTGCGTCGGTTGTTGTAATTCCAGGTTCAACATTGATAACCGCCACAGAACCTGTGTCATGTGCAAGCTTTGCACATGTATCAGCAGCCGCCTCCCCGCCTTGGTAGTTGTCTGAGGTAATTCGGCTTACAAGAATACTTGTATCAGCAATTGTTGTATCGACCGTGATTACAGGTATATGAGCGGCTACAAACTGCTTAATAGGACCAATCAGCGCTTTAACATCTGTAGGTGCTATTAGCAGCGCTGATGGGTGTTTAGCCAAGAGCGACTCGACTACGGGTATTTGGCTTTCAGGTGAGAATGAGGTACCGCCTTCCCATATTAGCTTTACTCCAAGCTTCTTAGCCTCAGCGGCAGCACCAGCATGCATAGTTATATAGAATGGGTCTGTAGTGATACCTGGTACCAATGCTATGGTATAAGTTTTCTTAGCAGCAGATGATGGTCCACAAGCACTCACCACCACCGCCAGGGCCATCATCGCTGCCAGCACACCTGCCAGCTTGAATTTTGTTAATTTACCCATATGCATCCTCCTCCTTACAAAATTTAACGCCTCACCTTTCTTTAAGCCGCAACCTCACCTGATCAAGAAACACTGCAAGTATGATAATCGCCCCGATAGCTACCTGCTGCCAAAACGGCTGAACGTTCGCTAACACAAGGCCTGTATCAAGTAGCGAAATCAGCAAGGTACCTATGATGGCACCCTGTATTGTCCCCCTGCCGCCAAAAAGACTTGCACCACCAATAACAACTGCGGCAATCGCACCTAGCTCATCATTAGCACCCGCAATTGGCGATGCGTCATTAAACCTTGCCATAACTAGGAGCCCAGATACCGCTGCCAAAAAGCCTGATATCACATAAACTGCAATAAGGTGTCTATCGATGTTAATACCAGCACGCCTAGCTGCGGTCGGGTTGCTACCTATCGCGTATACATGCCTGCCAAACGTCGTTTTAGATAAAAGTAACCAAGTTACAACGCAGAAAAACGCCGTTACCAAAACAGGTATAGGGAACCATCCTCCGATTACAGTGTTCCCAATAGCACTAACCTGTGAGGGCATATCTATAATTTCTCGGCCCCCGTGCAGCAAGTCTATGGCACCTCCAGCCATCCCAAGCATGCCAAGGGTTACAATAAACGGCGCCAAACGGAGTTTTGTTATTAATAAACCGTTAACAAAGCCTGCAGTAGTGCCTGCCGCAATTCCTGCAGCAAACCCTGCCACAATTATCCATACAGAGCTTATTCCGCGCAAATGTAGCATATGTTCCATTACCAGAGCACCAGCCATAGATGAAAAACCCAACACGGCTCCATCAGAAAGATCAATGCCTCCAGTCACTATGACAAACGTCTGACCTAGCGCAAGTAACATGATTTCGGTTGAATAAACAGATGTTGCAAGCCAGTTTGCCTGAGTATAAAAGTCTGGGGCTGTGAACCCAAATACAATAATCACCAGTATCAAAACGCCAAGCGTCCAGTAATCTCCTATGCGTTCTACTAAGGCGCCTAAAGTTAACTTTGGTAGCGCCGCAGCTATAGCATGGCCGCCTATTGCCTGCTGCCGTACATTTTGCACTTCTGTTTTAGGATCATCTTGCCCTAGCTGTGCCATATGCATCACCCTCACGCTACAGCCTGTGCAGCACCTGTTATCCAGGCAACTATATCCTCAATGGTCGAGTCCTCTTTCTTCACGTTTGCTACAACATGCCCCCGGCGCAACACCACTATACGATCAGCTAACGCATGCACCTGTGGAAGGTTATGGCTTATAAGAAGTACTGGGATACCATGTTTTCGTACTTCTAGTATTAGATCAGCAACCTTCTTTTGCTCTTCGACACCGAGAGCTGCAGTGGGTTCGTCCATCAACACAACCCTTGTTCCCCATGCAATAGCTCTTGCGACCGCCACTGCTTGACGTTGGCCTCCGGATAATGATTCACATAGCGATGTAATATCACCTATGGTTATCTTTAGCTTCTCTAATTCTTCTTTGGCCTTAACGTTCATCTGCCTTTGATCAAGCCAGCCAAACATGCCAAGTATTCCTTTACGCTTCAGTTCACGACCAAGAAAGATGTTTGCTGAAACTGATAGATCAAGCGCCAAGGATAGGTCTTGGTAAACAGTTTCTATACCTTTGGATCTAGCCTCTATAGGGGAATGAAAAACAACCCTCTGCCCATCCATGTATATTTCGCCTGATGATGGCGAAAGAGATCCTGATAGTATTTGAACAAGTGTCGACTTTCCTGCGCCGTTATCTCCAACCAGCCCTACAATTTCGTCCGGCCATATCGCAATATCAACATTCTCAAGAGCAACTACCTTACCGAAGTGCTTCGAGATTTTTCTGCCTTCAATTACCGGTACAGCCGAAGACGTCATGTGTCATCACCTCTCATACTTGAATCACCAGGAAGAACCGCCAAAATTTCAATAGGTTCCTCTGTCGGCTCTATACTTATAGACTCTGCAAACGCTGGAACAACAAAACATACACCCTTTTTTACCGCAAGGCTTACTCCATGCGTGCTTTTTATACTGCCCTTTCCGTTCAACACGATGCCTGTCCACAAAAAATCTCGGCTTATTTCAAGAGGACCTTCATTTGCTTCGAAGCGTTCAACAACAAAAAATTCACTCTCAAGAATCCTGGATACCCCATTGAAAGTTCCAGCGCCAAACACCGTGCGTTTTATTAAATCTTCCTCAAGCACATTTGCAGGTTTCGTATCGAAATTGAATGCTTGCAAGGCTGTATCCCACCCAAGCCCAAGTGAAGCATCATGTGAGGTTGTTCCAAAATTCAGGTACTCTGCTAGGATGGAATAATCGCTGGGTTCTTGAGGTTCAAGAAGGAGTATTCCTTTACCTATGGCGTGTGGTAGACCTGCTGGCACATAAATTATGTCTCCTGGTTTTATTTGATACTCATTGCACGCATCGAGTATCGCTTTACTGTCTTGTTTAGTAATCAGCTCCATAAAATCCTTGGGCGTAACCCCATCCTTAAATCCCAACCAGATACTTGCCTTTTCCAAGCCCTCTCTTAGCGCAATAATGGCCCAACTCTCCGTTTTGCCAAATCTTGATTTAAGATGTTCACTGGCAAACTGTCTATTCGGGTGACAATGTACTGGAAGCCGCTCACCAGCATCTAGTAACTTTACGAGCACTGACGGCACAGCCCCAAACAATTCATACTGCTTTTGTCCTAAAATCAGATCCGGAGCCACATTTATAAGGTCGATTAGTCGGACTCGCACCTGCTCTACTGCTACGCAACCTAGTCCTTCTCCTGGAACCGCTCCAGGCCGTTTTGGCTCAAAACACGCACCCAGCCAATCTTCCGGAAAGTAGCTATCTTCTCCTTTTTCACCTTTGGTAAACAAATCAATCATTGCGCCACCGCGGTAAAAGCTCCTTACCCGGTTAGGGTAAAGCATTAGCGGACCCTGTATCCTTTCTAAAAAATCAACTTCTGCCATAGTACCTGCCTATTGCAGTATTGACATCGTTGTCCATAGCATGTATTATATCAAGCGGAAAGAAAATTGAAAAGATAGTTTTTAATAAAAAGTAAGGAGATAGCAAGCCATGAACAATAAAATCGGTGTGCATATGTTGGTCTTTACCGCAGGCTTTAGTGAAAAAGACCTTGATTACGCAATTGGAACTGCCAAGGAAATTGGGTACGACTATATAGAGCTACCTTTGCTCAATCCATACGCAATCGATGTCGACCTTGCAAAAAAAGCGCTGCAATCGCACAATATGCAAGCTGTATGCCTACTGGGACTAAGCTTCGACACCGATATATCGAGCGACGACCCCGATGTACGGCAAAATGGCCAAAAGCTTTTGTGGAAAGCGTTGGAAGTATCTGCTGGCTTAGGGGCATGGTACCTTGGCGGCGTAATCTATAGCGCAATGGCTAAATACCTAAAGCCCGCCACTGAAGAAAATAGAAAATATTCAGCAGAATTCTTGGCGCAGCTAGCCGAGAAGGCAAAATCACACGGAATAAAAATCGGAATCGAACCAGTTAACCGGTATGAGAGCAATCTTGTAAACACCGGCCGACAGGCAATTGAGTTTATTAAACTAAGTGGCTCAGACAATATCTTTGTTCACCTAGACAGCTACCATATGAATATTGAAGAAAATGATCAGTCAACACCAGTACACGAATGCCAGGATTACCTGGGATACGTACATATAAACGAAAATCACAGGGGGTATCTTGGCTCAGGATCGCTCGATTTTACTTCCCTTTTCCACGCACTTGCAGACATAAAATATACCGGACCAATAGCCTTTGAGAGCTTTTCATCTGCTGTCATTTCAGAAGATTTTAGGTCGTCGCTTGCGATATGGAGAGATCTTTGGACGGACAGCAAAGACCTTGCGTCGAGAGCAAAGACTTTTATAGATAACTACCTGTATGCAGCGTATAGAAATAAACAGTAAAAGAAACGCAAGACCTTAACAACCACCCTCTGTACCAACTAAACTAATCCGAGCTGCTCTTCGCAGCTCGGATCATAATTTTAGATTCATTCAACTTTCTGCATTATTTCTACTTCGATGTCTGCAAGAGATGCAAATTTGCGTGCATCATCTTCCGAACCCACTATTGCACCGTAGTGCATGGGTATAGCCTTCTTCGCACGCATCGCCTTGACCGCCTGGACCGCCTCTTCTGCTGTCATGACATATGTACCGCTAACGGGGACAAATACAATGTCTGGCTCAAGACCCTCCATTTCCGGTATGTGATCTGAGTCACCCGTATGGTACAGCTTTTGTCCCTCGATTTCCAGGACATACCCTACACCCTCACCCTTTGGGTGAAATGGGTTGCCGGGAGAAGAAAATTTATTTACATTATATGCATGTACCGCGGTTACTCTTATCCCATCGAACTCTTTAGATTCGCCAGGCGCTAAAGCTACCCCACGTCCAAGCTCGCTTACCACAGCCTTTGGTCCCACTATGACAGTTGAATCCTTTACAAGCTTGTCAAGATCTTCCTTCGACAAATGATCAAAATGTGCATGCGAAACGAGTATCAAATCGGCTTTTGGCTCATGCTTTTTTAACTGATATGGGTCGATGTAAATAACCTTTTGATCAGTTGTTATGCGAAAGGCGTCATGACCAAGCCACTCTATTTTCATGTCCGCTAAACCTCCTTCTAAAAATTTATCTCACGCTCGATTTTATCAAATGCTCCCGTAAAACCCTGGCGTTTATGACTGGGGTATTGAAGGTACTGACCGTGCAGTGGTCACTCTCAAAGTTTTTGTCATTGCATACAGTAGACTAATGGAAAGAGATGCTCAACCAACCGATCTCGGTACGGCTTTGCACAAAACTTTGGGTAAAGAAAAGTTATCCAAGCATAATTGAGCTATCGGAGAGATTTTTCCTGCGATCATCCAGGAAACTGCAGAATCGCATCATTTTAGGTTAGTTAAGGAAGACTGACTAGACATTCGCGCTTTCCATGTTGGAATGTTAACGAAAGGATAGGTTACGCTTCCACCCACCGAAAACTTGCAACAATTTTGTGGATAGGTAGCGTGCGGCTCAATAAAATTAAGTAATAAAATATTTTAGTTTCCGCAGGTGAGCTTAAGATAATGGCATCTGCTAATTTTTAAGGAGTCTTATAGCAATGACTGAGCTGTTACTAGGAATAGACATAGGAACATCAAGTTCTAAAGGCGTAGTATCTGACTCTTTAGGAAATGTAATTGCATCATCATCCGTTGAACATGAATTGCTTCTACCTTCTCCTGGCTATGCTGAGCATGACCCTATCAACACGTGGTGGCACGATTTTCGTGTGATAGTAGACGAGCTCGTCATTAGACCATCAAGAAAGATTAGTGCAATTGCCATAAGTGGTATAGGGCCATGTGTTTTACCCACAGATCAAGATGGTACACCGCTCAGAAACGCCATCCTATACGGCATAGATACCCGCGCTCGTGAAGAAATCAAAGAACTTACAGAGAAGTACGGCGAAGCTAACGTCCTTGAAAAATGCGGTTCTCCCATTACTACTCAAGCAGTTGGCCCAAAACTGCTTTGGATTGCAAACAACGAACCTGAGATCTGGCAAAAAACTAAAAGAATATTTATGGCACACACCTATCTTACTTTCAAACTCACCGGTGAATATATTCTAGATCACCATTCTGCCAGCCAGTCTGTTCCGCTTTACGATATAGAAAATTTTTCCTGGTTTAGGCCTTGGTGGGAAGACATTGCACCACACATAGAGATGCCTGAACTTAAGTGGCCTGGGACTATAGTAGGTTCTGTAACGAAAAAAGCAGCTAGCGAAACCGGACTTGCGGAAGGAACTCCCGTCGTAACGGGCACAATTGACGCCTGGGCTGAGGCAGTAAGTGTTGGCGCATACAATTATGGCGATACCATGCTTATGTATGGAACTACTATGTTCATAACAGTCGGCTCTAAACAATTGCATCGTGACACTCGGTTGTGGAACACTGTTGGGACATTTGATAAAAGTTACAGTGTAGCTTGCGGGATGGCCACAGGTGGTGCTATAACCGGATGGCTTAAGAACCTAACCGGCGCTACATTTGATGACCTATTCCAGGAAGCGAGCACTTGCCCTCCTGGCTCCAGGGGATTAATTGTTCTTCCATATTTTGAAGGCGAGAGAACCCCTATTTTTGACCCAGAAGCGCGAGGCTTAATAGTTGGCCTAACACTAAGACACGATCGCGGGGCACTTTTTAGAGCTTTACTAGAAGCAGTTGCTTACGGCGTAAGACACAATATTGAAACCTTAAAAGCTACTGGTGTCGAAATAAACCGTTTTGTAGCAGTTGGCGGTGGCGCAAGGAGCTCACTGTGGCCCCAAATTGTCAGCGACGTAGGCAACTTTTCCCAAGAGATTCCCCAGCAGGTAATAGGTGCAAGCTATGGAGACGCATTTCTAGCTGCCCTTGGCCTGGGCCTTGCAGACAACAAACGGCCGTGGAATAAAACAGAGCGCATAATAACGCCTAACGAAAGTAACACCCTCATCTACAATACGCTTTATGACGAGTACCTTAAGCTATATACAGCTACATCTTCGACTATGCATAAGCTCGCGAGCATCCAGCAAAACTGGTAGCAAAAACTAACCATCAGGTAAAGCTGCGGCCACCGTCAACCAAAATTGACTGGCCCGTAATATAAGAAGCCCAGTCAGACGCTAGGAAGGCAACTACATTAGCAATATCTATAGGCAGTCCTACTCTTCCAAGCGGAATGCCCTTTTTTATTCTTTCGACTTCTTCAGGATTATGAGAGTACCTAGCTACAAACAAATCAGTCTGAATTGTGCGTGGCTGTACTGAATTAACCCTTATAGGGGCTAGCTCCTTTGCAAGATGTCGGGTCATCCCATCTATAGCTGCCTTTGAAGCCGCATAGTGTGCACCACCGCCGCCTCCCACTATAGATGCACTTGATGAAATGTTAATAATACACGAACGCGCATCACGCTTCATATATGCAAGAGCATACTTTGTACAGTAGAAAACACCGGTCAGGTTCAGCTTTATTGTTTTTTCCCATACCTCTTCAGGCAGTTCCGCAATAGAAAAAACACTGGTCGTCCCAGCATTGTTAACAAGGATGTCTATGCCCTGGATGCCAAAGTCCGCCATGGCATGCTTTACCTGGTCTACTGAAGTAACATCAACAATTGCTGTCGATATGCTGTAGGGACGCCCAGCTTCAGCCAGGTAGGTTTGAAGCTCGGCACATGCTTTTTTAAGTTCACTAGCGTCTATATCCCACATCTGGACGTCTGCACCTAGGCCCGCGAGTCTAAATACAATCGCCCGTCCGATGCCCCGAGCTGCCCCGGTTACAATAGCGCGCTTGCCATTAAGGTTTATGTCATCCCAGCTTTCTCTGTCCATTATCTTTGCCCATAACGATGGTGTATAAAATCATTCATTCGCTTAACTTCAGATTCAGAAACCGGAACCGGTTCTCCTAGCTGCAATGCTATGAATGCAACCTGAGCACTTTCTTCCACAGAGACTGCAGCATGGAGAGCCTTTTCTATAGATTCACCTACAGCCATTACGCCATGATTCGGCATAAGAATAGCTCTGTCATTTTTGAGCCATTGTGCTACTTTGTACCCAAGTTCAGGTGTCGCCGGCGGCAAATATTCCATAACCCTTACTGGCCCGCCTATGTAACCAGCAGCCTCTGTTATAAGGCACGGTATTTCCTTGTGGAGAGTAGAAAATGCAGCAGCATACGGTGAGTGTGTATGTATTACGCCATTTACATCTGGTCTAACTTTGTAAATGCCTACATGGTTCATAGTGTCAACCGACGGCTTCAGCCGTCCCTCAATAACATTTCCATCGAGGTCCACAACCACAAGGTCAGGCAGATTCATACCCTCGTAATCAACGCCCGACGGTGTTATTAGCACTTCATCAGATCCAGGTAGCCTTGCACTTAAGTTACCGGATGTTCCCGTAACTAGACCTAACGAGTAAATCTTACGAGCAGCAGCAACAAGCTTTGTTCTCAACTCGTCTAGCTCCTGTGACATCAACCCACCTCCTTATAGAACACCACTTACACCTAACAGTTCGCTGAATCTGGCCTTTTTATCGCTCATGTCATTTATGGGCGAGTAAGTCCGTATCTCAGGTAGTTTGCCTATAAGCAACCTTACATCATGTATCGAATTAAATATGCCCAACGCAACACCTTGCATGCCAATATTCCCAAGCGCCGTTGCCTCAGCAGGCCCAGCAACCACTTCAAGCCCTGTAGCATCGGCAGTGAGCTGACACAGCAGTGTATTTCTTGATCCTCCCCCGACTATATGAATTCGCTCCACTTCGCGGCTACTTGCCTTTTTCAGCAAACCAATTACAAAATCAAATTTTAGGGCTAGGCTTTCCATAATTGTTCTTGCAATCTGGGCAGGTCCATCAGGTATTGGCTGTTCAGTCTCTGCGCAGAACTGCTTGATTCGTGCCGGAAGGTCTCCAGGGTAAAGGAACTCGGGATTGTCAGGGTCTATTAGCGCAACAGCCTGGCCCACCTTTGAGGCATTATCTACCAGCACATCATAACCCAACTCCACACCTTCTTTTGCCCACTGACGCCTACACTCCTGCAGCAACCATAATCCCATCACATTTTTGAGAAATCGAGTAGTCCCATGAACACCTCCTTCGTTACTCAGATTCCATTCCATGCTAACTTGGTTTACTATTGGCTGTTTAGTTTCCATGCCTACAAGAGCCCAGGTGCCACAGCTTATAAACACAGAGTTGTCCGCATTTATAAAAGGAGTTCCTGCTACAGCAGATCCCGTATCGTGCGTAGCTGGAGCGACAAGCTTTATGCCCTTCGGCAGCTCCTCAACTTCTATATAACCCACTTCAGTACCGGCATCCACAACCTCGGGAAACAGATCAGATCTGATCCCTAGCTTTCCAACAAGATCTTTAACCCATGCCCTTGATCTGCAATCGTACATCTGAGTTGTCGAAGCGTTAGTAAACTCGGACAATGTACCGCCAGTAAGGAAATGGTTAAAGAGGTCTGGAATCATAAGAATCTTATCAGCAATGTCCAGCAAAGGGTCGTTATCCACAATCAACGAATAAAGTTGATAAATTGTGTTAATTTCCATAAATTGTATCCCTGTCTTCTCATATATCTCCTGTTTCGGCACAGCTTTAAAAGCTTTTTCCATAATCCCTTTTGTCCTGCGATCCCGATAGTGAACTGGATTCTGCAAGAGCCGGCCTCTTTTGTCAATTAACCCAAAATCTACCCCCCATGTGTCAATACCTACGCTTTCGAGCCGTTCACATTGGGTTAGCACCTTGCCAATTCCACTAATAACCTGGCTATACAAATAAGGAAAATCCCAGTAAAGTGTTTCGGCAATGCGCACAGGAACGTTCAAGAATCTATGGATTTCGCGCAGCTCAATTGAATCGGCAGAGACTTGCCCCAAAATGACCCTTCCGCTTTCAGCGCCTATATCTACGGCGGCCAACGCATACATAGTAGCTCGTTCAATCCAATTTACTTTCTCCTCGAGGTTGCTCGCACTTGCTCATATCCGCCCTTCCGATACTCATCTATCGGATCCTCGGGCAAACCCTTTCTTTTTCTGAAATCCCGCAGAATAGGCCTTACATCGGTGTTAAACGCTTCTGCAACTACTCGGTGCGCACCAAGCACATCCCCTTGTTGCTGAGCCTGTTCAAGCTTCTCCTTATCTATAAGCCATGCCTTGGCATGCGCTATCTGGATGTTTTCTACTGAAATCAACATGGCCTCAATTTTCGACTCGATGTTGTGTGACTGGTCCAGCATGAATGCAACACGTCTAGTTGTTTCAGCCCTTTGCGGATCCTCTATCCCCCATCTTAGCTCTGCAAAAATGCAGAAGAGCTCAAATGGGTTGATAGATCCAACTATAAGATCATCATCAGCATATTTGCGATTGTTAAAGTGGAACCCACCTAATTTTCTCTCATCAATAAGTGTGCTTACAATCTGCTCGATATTTGTACCCTGCGCGTGATGCCCTAGATCAACTAGTACCTGGGCTCTATCACCCAGCTTGATCGACATGATATAAGCAGTACCCCAGTCTGGCAAGTCTGTGTGGTAAAAAGCTGGCTCAAAAAACTTGTACTCAATCAAAAGCCTCATATCTTCTGGCATGTTGCGATAAATCTCACTTAGGCTTTCTTCGAGTCTGTGCTTCCGCTCTCGAATGCTGTCTTGGCCAGCATAATTAGTGCCATCAGCAAGCCACAGACTTATAACACTCGAGCCAACCTCCTTTGCTATATCTATGCATTCCTTTACATGAGCAATTGCGGCATTCCTGACCTTCTCGCTAGGATGACAAAGGCTGCCTAGCTTGTACATGTCATCCTGGAAAAGATTGGGATTAACTGCTCCGATGCCAATCCCCTGCTCTGCTGCATAATTTTTAAGCTTAGCAAAGTCATCAACATAGTCCCAAGGAATATGAATCGCAACCCTTGGGCATACACCAGTAAGACGATGCACAAGAGCAGCATCTTCAATTTTCTCGTAAATATTCCGCGCGGCACCTGGCCATTCAAATATTTTGAATCGAGTCCCGCTATCTCCAAATCCCCACGAGGGCGTCTCTATCTCTAATCTGGCCATCTCCGATGCCACGAGTTCACTGTCTAAAGCAGCCGACTCCATCCTCCGATTTTCATCACTAAACCCGTCCACAAACTCTATCCTCCCAATAATGCAATTTAACTGTCTGCCACTTTAGGCAAGTCTTCTCCTTCTGCGCATTACTGTGCGGATCATAGTTTGACCGATTACTGTAACGATAAGCACAGCGCCTATGGCACCGGTTTCAATGACCGAATTAATATTTGCATAACCAAAAGAATAACTTAGAACCGTTACAACCGCGGTTGCAAGTATAGTGCCAACTATAGACCCCTGACCACCAAATATACTTGTACCCCCTAGCACAGCTATCGCTATTGCTTGCAAGTTATCCGTGCTTCCGGCATCCGGGCGTGCCGTAGCAAATCTAGAACTCTGAATTATTGCTGCTAGCCCACACAACAACCCAGTAATAAGATAAGCTCTAAAGCGTACCCATGCTACGTTTATCCCGGAAAGCCAAGCCGCGCGCTCATTTGTTCCTGCAAATCTTAAGTGATAGCCAAATAACGACCGCGATGTTATATACCACATCACTATGGCTACAGGAACATATATGGCTATGAACTGGAACGGTAAACCTATAACATTACTTTGTCCAACCACATCAAACCCAGGGGGAAATACTGAAAGGTTAACCCCGTTACTAAGCACAAGTGCCAAGCCCGAGTATCCATACAGCGTGGCAAGAGTTACAATGATAGCGGGTATACCAAGCTGGACAACAAAAAACCCATTAAACGCGCCCATGACACCACCGACCAAAAAGCCTATTACCGCAGCCAAGGCTACGTTGACTCCATGCTCTACTAACACAGCAATTATTATTTGCGATAGGGCTAACATCGACCCAACTGAAAGGTCTATGCCACCTCCTCCCCCTAAAATCACTAGTGTCTCCCCAAATGCGATAAGCCCTATCTCAACTCCAAAAACAGTCATCTGGCTTAAGTTAGATACGCTCAGCACGCCTGGCGCGATAATTCCGGCAAACGCAAGAGCAACGATAAGTATTAAAACCAGGACTCCATATTGTTCCACAAAGCTTTGAAGCCAGCCCATGTTTTTCACACTACCCATTCCTTCTTGCCACCTCTAAGACCGACTGCAACGGCAATCAAGATCATAGCGCCCAACACCACACTTTGCCAAAATGCTTGAATGTGAAAAAGTATGACACCATCTTGTACAAGCTCTACTAAAAGCGCACCAAGAAAGCTACCAACTATAGTCCCCTTGCCGCCCTGTATCCTGGCACCACCAACTACCACTGCCGCTATCACTTGTAGCTCGAAACCTGAACCATTAGTGGCTTGAACCACAGGGCTTTGTGCTAGGAGCAATATGCCAGCAAGCCCCGCTAGAAGACCCATGAACACATAGAGCACAAACTTTATCCTTTTTACATTAATGCCCTGCATGGAAGCGGCTTCTTCATTATTACCAATCGCATAAACTGACCTAAAGAACGGTCTTTTGCCCGCCGCCCAAGCGAACAACAAAATCACAGCTAGTGCCCCAACAAAAGAGTACGGTACCCGCCCAGCAATTGAGTCAAAGATAAATATGTTCGGCAAGGAAGGAGGTAGATTAGATATCCAGTTGCCCCCCAACAGTGCATATACTACAGCGCGCCATATAGATAGAGCACCAAGCGTTGTTATTATTGGAGGCACATTTGCCCGTGTGATTAATGTGGCATTTATCAACCCACCAAAGGTAGCAGCAAGTATCCCAAACAATATAGATGGAACCGCTCCTATCCCGGCTTGATAAGTAACCCCTATGACGGCAGCTGTTAGCCCCACCAGGGAACCTATCGAAACATCTATGCCACCGGTAATTATCACTAATGTCATTCCTATAGCAGGTATTCCTGTGATAGCCACATCAACCAGGATCTGCGAAATATTAACTGGCCGCCAGAACAGCCCATTAGAGGCAATACCCAAGGCGAGCGTAACAAGCACTATCACTCCAGCTAAAATCAGCTCATATTGATATCTGATAATGAGCGCTCGCGTTCTGCCAAAAGCATAAGGTCCATATGATGGGATTTTCCCCTTGGTTATATCCACTGTACTCATGCTAAGCTCTCCTGTTCAACCTCTGAAACAGCATACCTGAGTACATCTTCAGGCCTCACACTACCATCGTTATGGAATTTAGCAACAACACGTCCCTGACGCATAACGTATATTGTGTCGGCTACTGCAAGCACCTCTGGCAAATCTGACGAAATTACGACAACGCCAAGGCCTTTGTTGGCTGTCTCGCGAATGAAACGATGAAATTCGCGTTTGGTACCAACATCAATCCCCCGTGTCGGCTCATCCAGGATCAATACCTTAAGACGCTCGGCTAACCATCTCGCCAACATAACCTTTTGTTGTCCTCCTCCGGACAACGAGAGGATCTGATCATTTATGCTTGCTAGCTTAATTCGGAGGCTATTCTTAAATTGCTCAGCCACTTCAACGGTTTTGCCTTTCAGCACATGTGACGCAAGCCATGTAAGACGAGGTAGTACGACACTTACAACATTTTCTCTAATGGATTGAAAGCTAAATATACCTTGAGTTTTTCGGTCCTCTGGTAGGTAACCAATGCCAAGGCTTATTGCATGTTTCGGCGTATCTATCTTCACTTCCTTGCCTTCAAGCAGTATCCTACTCTTTCTTGGCCTCATCGAGCCAAATATCCCGAGAGCCATTTCACTGCGGCCTGAGCCCACTTGACCATAGAAGCCTACTACTTCTCCCCTGTGGAGTTGCCAACTAACATCAAAATAGTAAGGCGGATTATCAAGGTTCTGCACTTCCAGAAGCACATCTTCCTGGGAAAAACCACGCCTGAATTCTGACGGGGAAACAGTCTGAAATTCCCGTATCCCTACACCCGCGACTAGCTGAAACAGAGTGGGCAGGTCGACATTCGATGCCGACTCAAAATGTCCGGCTACTTTCCCATCTGTCAGTACAGTGACACGATCGGCAATTTCAGTTATCTCCTCAAGACGATGCGATATGTAAGCTACACCACGATTCGACTCTCTAAGCAGTCTTATGATCCCGAACAGTTTTTCAGTCTCGGTCGCGGATAATATCGATGTAGGCTCATCAAAAATCAAAAGCCTCGTATTATGTAATAGTGCCGTAGCAATAAGAATAAGCTGCTGGTCGCCCAACCTGAGCTGCCCGGCTGGCATCTCCATTAAGTTTTCAGGTATGCCTAGCTGCTCAAATATTGGCCTCGCTTTCTCGCGCATAGCTCGTACATCTATGTTGCCTGTCTTTGTTAGGATTGGATTGGCAACAAACATATTCTCGAGAACGGTTAGATAAGGATATATCAAAGGCTCTTGATATACAGCTGCAAACCCTAGGTGCCTTGCACGTTGAGGGTCTGAAATAGTAGTTAAGCGCCCATCCACATATATTTCGCCTGCGTCCGGCTGTAACACCCCCATGATGATTTTTATTAGCGTTGATTTTCCTGCACCGTTTTCGCCAACTAATGCGTGTACCTCGCCGGCTCGTATATCAAAAGAAACATCATAAAGTGCCTGGGTACCGCCAAACGCTTTGTATATATGCCTTAGCTCGATGATCGTCATATTCTCACGCGTCGCTGGTTAATGCAAATGCATACATACACGCATACGCGTTTGAGGTAGGGCTCGCCCCAAGGCAAAGCTCGTATAAATGCCTGAGGTGAGCCCATTCCGAAACATATCGTACACCGTACCTAAGCAAGCCGCACACACTTTATTAGAAATTCAGGTTGACATTTGCTTTTGTAATTATGAGCGGTGGCCCAAGTAGCAACATATGCCGTGACGGAACGTATTCTATTCTTCCTAGTCCTGGCACGTTGTTGTACTTATGGAACGGGTGATGTTCCAATATCTGTAGCACGCCCCACGCCGTCAGGTATCCTAGATTAACTGGATTCCACAGTACTACAGACTTTACCACTCCGTCTTCAATGTAGGGCCTAATTGTGTTCGGGTCCGTCTCTCCGCTTATAGCTATCTGACCTACCTTGTGTGCAGCTAGCACAGCCTGCGCAATTCCCGGCACGTTTGTTGAAGCCACCCCTATCATCCCTTTAAGATTCGGGTCTGAAGCGATTAATCTAGCCGCAATCTGCTCTGTAGTTGTAATGCTCTCACCCGCATACTGAATTGGCAGCAAGTGTAGCTGCGGATACTTAGTTGCAAGCCTTTGCTTCATATAACCTATCCAGGTGTTAAGGTTTGTAGCTGTAGATCCGGCGGAGATTATAGCAACGTCACCACTTCCATGAATTTGGCTAGCCATCTGATCAACAGCAGCATAACCTATATCTTTGGCACGTGCCTGCTCAACCCACAACTCATTGTTAGGACATGAAACATCTGAGTCTGACGCATAAAATACAATTCCTTCTTTTTCAGCCTTAGTCACCAGGTTGCATAGTGAAGTAGGGCTATTAGCAGACACACCTACAGCGTTTACATGCTGAGCAATCAATGTAGCTACGTACTCATCTTGCCCTGAAACTGATGCTGTCGTAGGCCCCTCATAAATTATTTTCATGTGACCAAAACGCTTTTGGGCCTCAAGCATACCATTGTACATTGCAGTGAAATACGGAATACCAACGAGCTTAGGCACAAAAGCGATTGTGTACACTCTCCCACTAGAGCTCGACGAAGCCGAGGTACCACCGCAAGCACTTAGTAGTAACGTAGGCAGCAATGTAAACGCAATTAACCACTTGCGTCGAAACTTAAGTATGCTGCGAAACCGTAAGTCCACAGTACCCATACCACACCTCCTTGGCTGCTACCGAAATATCTGCCATTATTATAGATAACAATTGCAAATCTGTCAACAAGTATTAAATAAGATAATAGATAATAAACATAAAATTCGTAAGCATACCATAAGTACTCGAAAATGAGTAGCCTAAACACAGCAGCATAGTCATGTGAATCGGTGAACTCTAACGCCTAAAATTGTGCTAAAATTTATAGGAAAAATTACATAAAGTTAGTAAACATATATCCTCATAAGTGTTTAATACAGAGTGATAACTAACGAAAGGATTGAGGAAATAAAAAGAATCCTAGAAACTGGGCAACCAGTAACAGTTAGCGAACTTGCGCGAAGATTTAGCACATCTGAAGTTACGATACGACATGATCTTGATAATCTTGCTAAGGCCGGCTTTGCCATTAGAACTAGAGGTGGTGCACTGCCGGTCAACACAAGCTTGAACGAACCTGATTTCGAACTAAGGTTAAGAAAACAAAGCATCGAAAAGCGTGCGATAGCCGTTGAAGCAGCAAAACTGGTACAAGATGGAGATATCGTGGCCCTTGATGCAAGTACAACCGCTTATTATCTCGCTGAGGTCTTACGTGAAAAGTCTGATTTAACCGTTGTTACAAATAGCCTTCGTATAGCTACCTTGTTCCTGCGGGTACCAAGGATTACCGTTATTATGCCAGGAGGTGTAATGCGACGGCCAGCCGCATCACTTGGCGGTGACATGGGCGAAGCTCTGTTGAAACAACTACGCATAAATAAGGGATTCTTTGGAGCCCGAGCCATATCACTTGAATTTGGCCTAATGGATTTAGCGATAGACGAAGTTAAAATGAAAAGGGCCATTGCGCTGTCATGCGATCAAATAATTGCTATTGTTGACCATACAAAGTGGAGGACTTCCGGCCTCCAATCATTCGCAACAAGCGATACGATCTCTTGTATAGTGACAGACCCTAAGGCACCCGAGGAACTTGTAATGGCTTGGCGCGCTAGAGGCGTTAACGTGCGTATCGCTGGTACGCCAGAAAAAGCAACGGTTGCTATGAGCACTGTCTAAACAGGCAAGGCTTATCTATGACCTGACTGGCTAACTACGGCTCTCTTACGCCAATCTCATCCAGGTGCATGCTAAAATCGTGAGGGTCGTCATAAACTCTATACGCCCCTGCTCTCTCTAACTCTTCTCTGCCGTAGCCCCCTGATAACAATCCTACTCCCAGCGCCCTTGCTCTTTGCGCTGCTAGCATATCCCATATGCTGTCGCCGACTACAACACATTGCTCAACAGGAACCCCAAGTTTTTTCGCAGCTGCAATAAATAGATCTGGATCAGGCTTTGCCGCGCTAACCTCTTCACGTGTCACAACCGGAACCGTATCCGGCACCTCAAGCATAGAAAGAGATGGTTGAGATGTCATTTTGGTCCCGCTTGTCGCAATCGCCCAGGGGACGTTGAGCTCGTTCAATTTCTTCAAAAGCTCTTTAGACCCTGGCAGGGGGCGTACCTGATCTTTCATAGTAACGAACGCCTCGCCATGCCTTTTTATAATCTCATCCATTTCGTGCTTAGGCAATCTGGCCATCCCTATTTCTCTTAAAAGAGCATTTACAAAAAGACCACCACTCATCCCGATACGCCTGTGAATACGCCACACAGAAAGTTGTATTCCCGCGCTTTCTAGAGCTTGACGCCAAGCTAACACATGCTGATAAACACTGTCAACCAGAGTACCATCTAAGTCAAACAAGATAGCTACATCTGCCATATTATAGTCTCCTTTAAAAAAGTCAATATAAATCGCGCCAAAGCAACTTCATAAATCAATGCTAATTACAATTTAAACATCAATTATTGGACACAATGGTTAACGCATGATTAAACCATAGCCTAAAAACATATGCGCAGATATTCACCGCCAAATAAACTGCCTTGTAAGTAGCAAAAGCGATAGCTAATCTGTGTTGCTTTAATGCATTTTATGCATTATGAACTTTTGTTTGACATCTAGCCTAGTTGCATGACAGGTGATTTGCCGTTTTATATTTATTTAAAACTAGGTTTCAAGTCTGCATTTGCAAGTAAATCACAACCATAATATATAATTATTGCTTGAATTGAAAATATATGCAAAGTAATCATATTGAGGGAATAGCATGGCAACAATAGAGTTTGAGGAAGTAACAAAACAATATAGTCCACAAGTTACCGCTGTAAAAAACCTCACCCTTACCATTAAAGATGGTGAGTTCATGGTACTAGTAGGCCCCTCTGGCTGCGGTAAAACAACAAGCCTTAGAATGCTAGCGGGACTGGAAGATGTAACCCACGGCAACATTAAGATTGATGGTAGGATTGTAAACGCACTTCCGCCAAAAGATAGAGATCTTGCCATGGTATTTCAGTCATATGCGCTTTATCCGCACATGACAGCGTACGACAACATAGCGTTTGGCCTTCGTATGCATAAAGTTCCAAAGCACGAGATTGACCATCAAGTCAAAGAAGTTGCAAAAATGTTAGGCATTGACAAACTTTTAGATAGAAAGCCTAAGGCGCTTTCTGGAGGTGAGCGACAACGTGTAGCACTTGCAAGAGCTATTGTTAGACACCCGAAAGCATTCCTACTAGATGAGCCTCTTTCAAACCTGGACGCGAAGGTAAGGGTTCAAACAAGAATCGAACTAAAGCGTCTACACTCACAGCTCAACTCGACATTCGTCTACGTAACACACGACCAGGTAGAAGCTATGACCATGGGCGACCGGATAGCGGTGATGAACAACGGCCAGCTGGAGCAAGTGGCTACCCCTGACGACTTATACAATTATCCTGCAACGGTATTTGTTGCTGGGTTCATCGGAAGTCCTCCTATGAACCTAATCAAGGCGGAGGTTGCAGATGGTAACACCGCGGTTGCGGGAAACTTACGCTTTTTACTCCCCTTTACGCCTAAAGTAAAGAATATTATCGTAGGAGTACGGCCCGAATCCTTTGAAATTTCGCATCCTGAAGAAACCACCGAGCCCGATTTAATGCAGTATAAGATGCAAATAGAAGTTATTGAAAAACTTGGCGCCGAGCAAATAGTTTACGGCTCTATATTGGGCCATCCCATCACAGTGCGCGTAAGCGCAAATGATTCCGTAACGCCAGGTTCAGTAGCACAACTATTGCTTAAACCAGCATCACTTCATATATTCGATGCAGCAACAGGCAAACGACTTGCAGCATGAATACCTTCGCGAAATAGGCAATAGCATATTAGGTATGCTTTCTGAATAAATGTTTTTAAAAGAAGACATAGCTACATCAACTGTACCTCCTATGTGTCACTCTGCAAGTATAACCATGCTTGATGAGTCAAACATTTTTGCCGTGTGGTATGCATGCTCTTATGAAGGCTCCCAAGATTCATGCCTTATGTTCGCAAAACGTGATTCTAAAGGATGGCAAACACCAAATGAACTATATTCTATTCCGGGGCTTCCACTTGGTAACCCTGTTGTTTTTAACCATGGTGGCATTATTCACTTGTTTTTTTGTATTCTGTATGGCAACTGGTGGACGGAATCACGCTTGGCGCACTGCATCAGCACAGATTCAGGAACTACATGGAGTAAGCCCACTTTGCTGGACCTACCGTCCGGAATGATGACTCGGACCAAACCTATAGTCTTGTCGAATAATGCTGTCCTTCTTCCTATATACGATGAAAAGGCGTGGGCCCCACATGTTTTGGTTTCAGAAGATAACTGCAAGTCTTGGCATCTGTACGGCGACACAACAGCAAGAGGCAAAGCAATTCAGCCAACCCTTGCTGAGCTACCTGATGGCTCAATATTAATGCTTACAAGAAGCAATACAGGGAAGGTTCTAGAATCTAGATCCAAAAACATGGGGAAAAGCTGGATAGCTTCACAACCGACTTCGCTGCCTAATCCCAATAGCAGCATCGATATGGTAAAAATTGAGGACAAGCTAGTACTTGCACTCAATCCGCAAACAAGCGGGCGCACAGTTTTAGCGGTTGCCATGTCCTGCGATTGGGGCCAAAGCTGGCGCTACGCAGTAGTTGATGAAGATAATACAGGTGAGCTTTCCTACCCATCACTAATCGTAGATAAACATAACAAGTTGCATCTGGCATATACCTCTAATAGATCGAAAATATCATATATTACTTTCGACAGCTCATGGCTTGAAGAAAACTGCGTACATGATCTCTAAATAACAAAAGTATTCCTACTCTACCGGCCTTTTGCAGGTCCCCTTTAATAAACTTGAAACTAGAATCAAAAACTGCTTAAGTACATAAAAAGTGGCACATTTCAGGGTAAAACCTCACGGAGCACAAAAAAATACCTTGCTATTTTGCCTATTCCTACATAGAGCTATGCTCAGCTCATTCAATGGAATAATGCCATCTCTCGTCCCTGAGATTGTACACAGCTTGAATACAAGTCAGCCTATTGCAATTCAAGCTGTTGCAATTGCATCTTTTGCATGGGCATTCACAGGGCCGGCTGTGGGGCCGCTGGCAGATCGCATAGGTGATTACTATTTTATAGTTTTAGGAACCCTTGGCATGGCAATTTCCTCGCTCTTATCTTCTATCACTCCCAACATAGTGGTTCTGGTTTTAGTACGTCTATTAGGAGGAGTTGGCGCCGGAATTTCGGCATTCACCGCTCAGGCATATGTTGCAAAATACTGGCCTGAGGAAGACCAACCGACTTCGTTCGGTATTACGTTATCAGGATACAGTATTGGTATCGTAGCAGTGATTCCCATTTTTCTCTACTTAGCCAGTATTATCGGCTGGCAGCTGAGCCTTGCCTTAATGGGCATCACAATATTAATAGTTGCTCTGGTATTAATGAAGTTTTTGAGCAGGACAAATCTCAAAGGCGGAAATGCCCAGGATGTTTCTATAACTAAGGTAATAAAAAATATCCACCTTACACGATTGTTAGCTGCCAACGCATTACAGCAAAATAGCTATTTTGCAATGTACTCGTTTTTCCCGCTACTTTTGCGATTAGATTATGGTTTCACTCTTGAAAATTTAGCATGGGTAATGGCACTTCTTGGTATCATAGCAGTCGTCGGAGCTTTAGCAGGCGGTGTTGCAGGAAATACACTTATGCGACACTTTAAAGAAATTTATGCAGTTGGGATAGCAACGTCAGGCTTGCTCGCACTTGCAGCGTTCGCCTTTAGACTTACAATTCCCCAGTTACTGTTCATAATGGGCCTTGCAATAGTTGCAGAATCATTTGTTAGACCGTTTTATTTAAGCACACTTGGGGCTACGACGCAGGCAAAATCAACAGCCATGGGTCTTAATAATAGCAGCAACCAAATAGGGGCTCTTGCAGGCACCTCGGTTCTAGGCGCACTTGTACCTATGGCTCCTATAGCAGTCGGTATATACGCGGCATTTTCAGGCCTAATCTCGGCACTAATTGTGCCGGGCCCCAAAAGACTTACTTAACTTCTTGTATACGAAATCCAAGGTAAATCGCGGCCGTGACTTTTACATCCTCTCTAAATTATAATTTCAGCCGTGCCCTCTGATGGAACATCACCTACCTCCTGCTTGATCCTGTTTAAGTCTGCGGATAGTTTTTGCGAAAAGCAGGATATGTCAGAAGAATGTATGAGCATAGAAAGGCCAGCCTTAAGTAACTCGACCTCTCTTTCGATTCCCCAGAAATAGTGAATGCCGCAAGAAATGTTTCTTTTGCTTGCAGCACCAATTATGATACTTATCGCGTCAACGAACTTTGGGTCATCGTAGCGTTCAGGTACTTCAAGATTGCACGAAAGGTCGTGTGGTCCAATAAGCAAGAAATCCACATATTCGATACTCAATATCTGATCAAGACGATCAATGGCCGGCTGACTCTCAATGTTGACCCCAAAAATGTGTCCCCTATTATATTCATCTAGATATTTCTTCAACTCGCTACCTGGAGCATGTGTACCGTAAACACCAATAGCGTTTAGCTTTTCGCCGCGTAGTGGCCTTAATTTAACCGCCGCACCTATGGTCTTGATAATGTCAATATCCTCAGCATATGGCACAACAACGCCAGATGCACCTGCATCAAGCATAGCCGTAGCCTCAAACTGATTTTGAGCATGAATCCTTACAATCGAAGCGATGCCACTAGCCTCAAAAAGGCTACACATCCAGGCTACCTGGCTTCGGTCTAGTGGTACATGTTCAGTATCTATAAACACAAAGTCTATATTTATGGCCTTTAGCATTTTAACGACATGCGGATTATAAGAAGTCACAAGTGTTCCGTATATTCTCTTGCGTTCTTTGAGCGCTTGCTTGAGTGCAATTGTATCCATTATTTTTCTCGTACCTCCGAATATGGAAATCCTGCTGACTTGCCACCATCCAGTGGTACCGCTGCACCTGTGATATATGCTGCATTGTCAGAAAGCAAGAAAACTACAAGGCTTGCAACTTCTTGCGGATTTGCTGCTCTTCTTAATGGAACTCTTCCGATTGTCACTGCTGGGTTAACTATCGCATGGCTTGTAACGGGACCAGGACAAACGACATTTATCCTAACGCCGCTGTCGGCTACCCTCAATGCAAGTGCCTTAGCAAGCATTATAAGGCCGGCTTTAGTGGCACAATAAATTGGGTCCTCTCCATGCGCTACCAACCCTTTTACAGACGCGTTGACCACGACCGCACCCGAATGCCTTGCCTGCATGCTAGGTAAAACTTCCTGCATGGCAACGAACGCACCCGTCAAATTCGAATCAATCAGCCTGTGCCATTCTTTATCATTTGTAGCTTCGAACGGAACCCGGCTGTCCTCTCCAACATTGAAGAACATTATGTCAATATGTTCAAAACTGGATAAAACGCTTCTCAACCCATGCCGCAGCTCAGTAGGATTGCTTGCGTCACAGGCGAACCCAGCATGGCCTTGCACACTAACCTCGTTAAGGCGCAAAACGGCATTATTTAAGCTAGCAGCATCACGTGCTATAAGGGCTACTCTTGCACCCATACTCGCAAGCATGCTAGCAACACTAAACCCAATCCCTCGCGAACCACCAACAACTACTGCGTTTTTGTCGGCAAAGTCCATAGCCCTGCCATGTATCATGCTTTTCCAGTAGTAACAACTCATTATCGATATAAAGGACCATAATGTTGACACATAAGCAAATCATTCTGATAGCTCGATGGCTCTCCTAGAAGCGACCAAGAAGAAGGTCTAAAAATTGCCTGCTTCTCAACATTATGCATCCCTACCGGAATGCGTAGCATTGATGCCAGTGTTATCAGATCGGCACCAATATGACCGTATGATATTACACAGTGATTCGCGCCCCAGTTCTGAAATACACTGAAAGCATCTGCTAGACGACCACAGCCACCCGGCTTGGGCACAAACCAGGTCGCAGGCCATGTGGGATTAGTTCTATTACTTAAAATCGCTTCCACATTAGTGGGCAGATCTACACTATACCCCTCAGCTATCTGCAATACCGGCCCAATGCCCGCAAGTATATTTACGCGCGCCATCGTCATGGGCATTCCGCCTTTAGTGGTAAACTTAGATGAAAATCCTCCACCCCGGAAGTATTCCCTTAAAGCTGGGCACCACTCGACAGCAGAAATACATGATTCGACATCCTCATCCGTTATCTCCCAAAAAGGTTTTATCACCGGATTGCCGCTCTCATCTTTCATTTGGCCTGTACCATCTAGTGCAGCTGCTCCAGAGTTGGTTAAATGGATAATCCCATTTTCTGCAAGTCCTTCAAGAGTATACCCCGCTACACGCTTTACTGACTCTGTACTCCAGTATGTGCGCACGTCGGCAAAAATCTGCGCGGTTCCAGTCAATAACTGGCCTATTAACATAGTTGCGGCGTTAAGCGAATCATTCTCTGTAGCAAAAACAAAGGGAGGCCTGATACCGTTCCAGTCAAAACTCGAGCAGAGAATTGCCTCTGTAAAGTCACCATTAGGTAGGTAGTCAGTCCACTGACGCTGCCCTTGAAACCCAGCGGCTATAGCGTTGTGACCCATAGCTTCTTCGCCGTACCCGATTTCCGCTAACTTCGGGTTTCCAACCATTAAGTCTCTGGCAACAAGCGTCATCTTTACGACAAATTCCCATATTTTGCGCTTTTCCTGCTCATTAAGCTTCAAGTGATCAGGATTGGGATCCATACCCTCCCTTGAGGCGCACCTTTCAAGAGTCCAAGCCAGAGCCCTGCTATACTCGTCATGATCAAAAATGCCCTTTTCTATACGTCTTAGCATCTCTATCATGTCAATGTACTCGACATTCATACCCAAGTAGTGGGTGAAGAAGCTAAGATCCACCGCACTGCCTGCGATCCCCATAGAAACAGTACCAATGTTAAGGTATGCCTTACCTCGCATCGTGGACAATGCTATAGATGCTCGACAGAATCGTAAAATTTTCTCTCCTACATCTGGCGGTATCTCTAAAGAACCTATGTCTTGAACATCTCGACCATATATCCCAAATGCCGGATCTCCCTTGTAATTGTGAGCCGCAAGAGCTGCCGCCATGTAGACAATACCTGGCCGTTCTGTTCCGTGGAATCCCCATATGGCCTTGGGAACCGGAAGATCATCAATGGTCTCAAGTGGATAACACCATGAAGGCGTTATGCTAAGAGTGGCACAAACCCCTTCTTTTAAAAACAGCTGTCTTACAGCAAACGCTTCAGCAGCACCGCCAATGCAATACTCTGGCACCACGCATTCAACCGGAGAACCATCCAAATACCTAAGCGAGCTTGAAATAAAGTCTGCCACTTTACGTGTAAGCTGCAGGGCAAACTCCTCAAGTGACTCCCTTATCCCCTGTCGTCGGCCGTCAATTATTGGACGAAGACCTATCTTGGGCTTATTAGCATTCATCTTTGTACTCCTCTCCTAGATCCTGACAACCATCATCTTTGCAAATCTAGCCATTATGTTCATATACGTTTCGGACTTGCCTTGCAAGTAGTCCTGTTACCTCACGAAGCGACAGCCCGTAAAACCCTAAAAGCAATTCATTAACAAGCTTTTGCGCCTCTATAGCTTGCTCCCACCTTCTCCTTTTACACAAATCAACCAGATTAGACATCTTCTCCGTATGAATTGAGGCCAGCCCAGATACAACGCCTGAACCACCAAGCATATAGCTAATTAAAGTCATACGTTCATCGCCAACAAGAAGACACGCATTGTGCTTCTCACTCCATTGCAAAAGCATATTGAGTTCAGCTATTGAAACGTTGCTATACTTTATTCCGCTAATTTTGATAACCTTAGCTTGCACCTCAGATAAGATCTCTGGATCCCATACAGTCATAGTGGCTACTGGAATTATGTACATGTAAAGATCGAAGCTATTTTCTAGACAGCTTACAATATCGTCAAGCCATATCAGTAACTCTTCTTTTTTATACCGACCATAAAAAGGAGGAGTTAATGCTATTTGCTTAATGCCAAGCGAAATTGCATGCTCAGCAAGCTGTCGTGCATCTTGTGAGCTATTTGCCGAGACATTTACAACAATGCTGCTTGATTGCGGCACAACTGCCAATATAGCTTCAAGATATTGCTTTCGCATTGAGACAGAATAATCAGGCCCTAGCCCTGTGGTACCTAAGACAAAAAGCCCATCTGCCCCGCGATCAAACAAGGTATTAATAAAACTTTTTAGCCCAAGTGGAGACATAGTCTCATATACATTAGGCAGGGCGACCCATAGTCCCTGTATCATCCTTTTATGCTGCCCTCCATTAACCCGCCAACAAACCACTTCTGCATAGCCGCATATACAACCATCGGTATCACTGACACTAGTGTGAGCACAGCAAACAGTGCGCCTGGATCACTTAGATACGGCCCCTGAAACTGCAAGGGAACCAGTGATACAGTCTTCATTGATGGCTGCGTCATAACGACAAGCGCCAGAAAAAACTCATTCCACGTGTACAAAAATTGCCAGATACCAATCACAAAAAGAGATGGTCGTATAAGTGGAACTATGATGCGCCATAAGATATAAAAGTTATCAGCTCCATCCATAATTGCAGCCTCTTCTAGCTCCTGGGGAAAATTATCCATGGCCGATTTAATAATTAACAGTCCAAATGGCGTACCAATGGCAGTAAACGGTCCTATGAGTCCCAAGTAGTTATTTAATAAACCCATATTTTTCAGTAGCACTGTCAAGGGAACTATTAGAGCTGCGAAAGGTATCATAAGGCTCGAAATGATTACATTAAATATAAGGGTTCTTGCCGGAATCTTAATACGCGACAATGCAAAGCTAGCAAAAACGGCAATAAGTATTGTAGCCATCACTGCACTGAGGGATATGATTACGCTATTGAGAAAATTATGTAGAAAACTAGGATCTGAAAACACGGTCTGGTAATTGGCTATCGTTGGGTTTGGGGTGATAAGTGCAGGGCTAAAGCTATCAACCGGATTTCTAAACGACACATCTATCAGATAAATGGTAGGGACAAGACTCAAAAAAGTTATTACAATTAACACTAGGTACGCAAGGCTTCGAGAAAGTAAAGAACTACGCATTACGCGGCCGACCTCCTATGGAAAAGTCTCCCCTAGTAATTACAAGAGGAACTGAGGCCACTACAAATGCTAGCAGCAGTAGAATAACCGAAATTGCAGATGCGTACGGGCTATTATATTCGATAAATGCCTTTTGAAATATGTAAGTAGCTAATACTTGAGTCGAATTAGCTGGACCGCCTTCTGTCATCAAATAGATCAACGGGAACTGTTGTAATGCCTGAATACTACCTAAGATAAAAAGTGACCAATGCGTTCCTCGAACAAGGGGAAAGTATATGTACCTTACTTTTGACCACCCAACAGCCCCATCGATCTCTGAAGCGTCAAGCAGCTCTTTATCAATATTTGCGATCCCAACAGAATATAGAAGTACATAGAACCCAACCCATTGCCAGACATTAACCAGCATGATGGCATAAGTAGCTGTCACAGGACTTCCTAGCAAAGTTGGAAAGTGACTTGCTAATCCAAGGCGGGCAAAAACACCATATATAAGCCCATAGTTTGGTGCATAAATTGCATCGAAGACAATGGCTATAACAGTCGGGGTTATTGTCATGGGCAAAAACAATAGTGTTCTAAACACACTCTTACCAACAAGGACAAAGCGTTCAAGCAGCACCGCAATAATAAACCCCAGTGCCATTTGGGCCAAAGTCGTGACGAAAACCCATAGGACAGAATTAATAATAGCGATGTGAAAAACATAATCCGTAAATAAGGTAAGAAAGTACGAATAAAACGGATGTGCACTAAAAGCTAAAACTACGTTATAAATTATTGGGAAAATCATAAATACCGCATATAGGGCAAGGGCTGGAAAGACATAAACCCATCCAAGCCTTCGCACCTCTTGGCCGTATCGAGTCATTGCTAAATATCACTCTCTACAAGTGCTTTGTAATTAGATACTGGTGCTGATATGGGGCTTGATGGCGCTTTTTAATTGCTCAACCCCATACCAGCATAGTTTACTCTAAGTAAATCTACTCTTTGTTTCTAACTTGCCTGTTGCATAGCTACTTGCTCTACCTTCGCCATTGCCTGTGAGGGCGTTTCTGTACCCGCTGCAACTGCCTCAAGGTTAGAGTCAAGAGCTTGTTCTACCGCCGGGCTGCCTATCAAATGATTGTGAGCCACTTTCACTTGTTGCTCAAATATGTTTAGATACTTTGTGACCAACGGCGGCTCAACGACTGTTGGCTTGATACCTTTAAATGCCGGCAAGTCGTTTACTTGGTTCATAACTAGTTGCTCTCCGGCGCCACTTATCATCTCTTTAAGTACAAGCTCAGCCGCCTTTAAGACATTTGGATTCTTGGCAGCATTCTTTGTTATACCCCAGCCAAAGTCGACTCCGCCCAGTGGCGGCGTAGCTGAAAGCCCTGGAGCAGCGGGCGGCATTGCAAAGAACCCATAATCCGACATGGTCTTAAGTCCTTCCGGTGAAGTCGGAAATGCGCTTTCCTGTAGCCACCAAGAACCAAGCAGAATCATACCAACCTTACCAGCTGCAAACAAGTTTGCACCAGTTGGGTACTGTACCTGACCTAGTGCGCCTGGCTCAAATACACCGTCAGTAAACATTTCCTTCCAGGTTTCCGCAGCCTTGATCATTGCAGGTGTATCCCAGCTACCTTGTCCTCTCGCTGCAGCTTCCATGCCGTTTAGATCATACTGAGCGGCAAATTGCAAAAACATCCAAGTTACAAAATTATATTGTGCTGCACCTTCAAAGAATGGAATGTAACCCGCGGCAGAAATTTTGTGTGCATCACTTATCAACTGATCAAGCGTAGTTGGCACTGATAAATGCAACTTCTCGAAAATTGGCTTGTAATACCACACGGTCAGAACTTCTGTCTCTTCTGGCAGCATGTAGAAGTTATGATCGCCTGGCGGATTGCCAAGCTGCGCCTGTTCCAGGGCCGGCTTTGGAAAATCCTGCTCCCAGTTCGGGCCCCAAAGCTGTTCTGCAATCTTATTCAGTGGAATTAGATACTGTCTGTAAGCCTGGGTTTGCGATCCCGCCGGCAACCCTACAATATCTGGAAGTGAATTTGATTTGGCCGCTGCAGCCAGCGCAGTGTTGTAATCAGGATGCGGTTCGATATTTGTCTGAAGGATTATGTTTGGATACTTCTTTTCAATAACCCGCACCGCCTGATCCATAGTTGTAGCAACAGGTGTCCATGACCACAATGTGACTGTGACTTGTTTTGAGGGCTGAGTTACTTTAGCACTGCTACTACTGGTACTCCCACATGAAGCCACAAGCAGCGAAACCAGGATTGCAATAGCTGAGATCATTGTATATCTCTTTTTCATAGCCTAACAACCTCCACCCTGAAATGAAATTCTGTTACATATTGTACTACTATAACATTAAATATCAACATAATTCCTGCTTAAAGCCGCGAATATTTAAAGGTGATTATGTTACAATATGTTACACATGAGGAAGAAAGCTGTTAGCATGGAAGATGTAGCCAAAGCGGCAGGGGTCTCAAAAATGACCGTGTCGCGTGTACTAAATCAGCCGAGCTTGGTGTCTCCTATTACCCGAGCTCATGTCGAAGCAGCTATGGCCGCTCTATCATATGTTGCGCCTAACAGGAGTCAAAAACGACCTAAAACAACAAGCGGGCTTATAGCCTTGCTTGTAACCGACCTAACCAACCCATTCTTTACCAATGTTGCTATGGGCGTGGAAGATGTGGCCTACAAAGCAGGATACACCGTTGTGCTGTGCAACTCCGACGAACAATATACCAAAGAATACGAGTTTCTTCAAAGCCTTGTGATGCATAAGGTTGATGGCGCTATACTCGTCCCAGCCAATGATAACTCCAAGGCTCACTTACGTATTTTGGATCGGCACAACGTACCATTTGTGCTGTGCGACCGAAGATTGCCTGGAGTCAATTGCGACATGGTTGTAGCTGACTCAGTTACCGGAGCAAAAGAACTCACAAAGCATTTAATCGAGCAGGGGTACAGACGCATAGCCTTTATAGGAGCAGGCAGTAGCATTTCTACTTCTAGGGAACGGCAATCCGGTTATGCAACTGCACTTAAAGAAAATGGTATACCTGTTGATCCGGATTTAATTGTAAATGTCGGCTACAGAACTCCTGACGGTGCTACGGCGTTTAATATTTTACTTGATAGGGGAAGAAAATTTGACTCAATAGTTGCCGCAAACAATGCACTTGCACTCGGCATAGCCCAGCGTGCTCGTGATCTTGGCCTTTCAATCCCCAAAGACTTCGGTCTTGTGTGCTTCGACGAAGCCAGTGGGCTTTACGGTCCACTGGATCCTTTCTTTACAGTGGCGGCACAGCCTGCAATCGACTTTGGTACAATAGCTGCTCAAATGTTAATAGAAAGGATAGAAGGTAAAGCCCCAAAGCGGCCAAGAGAAGTAATATTAATGCCAAAGATTATTGTAAGAAAGTCATCAACGCCCCTTGGAAGCTAGGATAGCCAGCAGTTTAGTTAACAAAAGCTGCACACAATAAAAACAATTATGATTAAGTAAAGCGCTTTGTTCCCCATAGCTGTTAATCTTTAGCTTAGATATGATTGCAAGTGCTGGCGAAAGCATCATAGACTTTACACCTATTACTCAAAACGGTAAGCTTAAAGGCTTTCTGGTACACCCTGGAGGCTCGCCATATAATGTCGCTGTCGGGGTTGCACGACTAGGAGCTAAAGTGGCTTTTGTTGGAAAACTATCTAATGATATGTTTGGCAACCTACTGATTAATCATCTTCTGGAAAACAATGTTGAAACCTACTTTGTGGCAAGATCTAATTTGCCCTCGGCACTTGCTTTTGTGACATATGAGCATGGAGATGCCCTATATACATTTAGGGTGAGTGATAGTGCTGATGTAACGCTTTCAACACAAGATCTGAAGATAGAACAAATTCACAGACAAGTTGGAATTTTTCACTTTGGGTCACTTATTTTAGGATTTTCGCCCGCTGGGAACACAATACTAGAACTTGCAAGAGGGCTGCAACAAAAAGCCATCATAACTTATGATCCTAATGTCAGGAAAGACTTAATCCCAAGTTGGCATGACTATATGGAAAACGTAATGCTCGCAATTCAGATAGCCGATATACTGAAGATAAGTAGCAACGATATAATGCACCTCGGCCTAGAGCTAAACGACATTATAAGATTCGAGAATCGTCCGCCAATTATTATACTCACCAAAGGTAAAGACGGCTGCACATTCTATAGCAAAGACTTCCAATTCGATTTGCCAGCAGTGCCAGTGACAATAGAAGACACAATAGGTGCTGGAGACGCCTTTATGGCAGCTATTCTTTATAAATTGTCTGCAATGGCCATCACCAAGGATAAACTGATCACTTATGTGAAACCAAAAATATGGGAAGAGATTTTAACCTTTGCCTTAAAAGCTGCTGCTGTTACTTGCAGTAAAAAGGGAGCCGACCCCCCCACGCTGTCCGAAATAAACAAAATCTATCCATAGACATTTAAGTTATTTTCTTTATGCGGTAATATGCAAATTTGGGTGCTCAAAGATCGCCTATTTATCCTGTACAGCGGTTAGCATGATACCAAATTTTCCTGCAACATATTTTGCAAGGACTGCAGCATTGCTTATATCAACAGCCTTAGAAGCAGTGAGAAACACCAATATCTTCGTCTCCGTTTTTTCAACAAGGTTTTTGAGTACATCTTCTTCGTCATGCAGCTCAGCCCGATATTTTGCTTGAAATTCATCATATTTATTTGGATCATGGCCATACCATCTACGCAGAGAATCGGAAGGACTTAAATCTTTTATCCATTCGTCCCAAACAATTGCATCTTTGGAAAATCCACGTGGCCAAAGTCTATCAACAAGCACTGCATACATAATTGGCTGTCTATTAAATCCATATACTCTGCTGTAAGCTACTTTACTAGCCACAATCAATTGTCACCTTTGGAATTCTTATTTTGTCCACGTGTGTACAATATCATCCCCAGCACCAGAAATACTACTGCCCCTAGAGCACTTACGGCAATTATTCCTCCGCTTGCGTAGGTCTGACTACATGAGGCTACCTTGCAACTGCTTGCATGCGGTAGTGGCGTAGTAATTTCAGTAATGGTAGCGAGTGCAAGAAAAATCCCGATTGCCATCACCAGCATACCTAGGCTTCTTATTAGCCGCATGGCTATATCTTTTTGCCCCTAACCTTGTCGATAGAAAACTTAGCGGTGTCAGCAATGAGCATCACAGCCATCACTCCAGCTTCCAAAGGATCAGTAACTACCAAGTCGCTTACAGACGGCACTGATCCAACCATATTGGTGCACACAACTATAATTCCTTTTTGTTTTACCTCCTTTACCGCTTCGGCTATTTCGCCGCCCATAAGTGCTCCTGCCAGCACCAGTACTCTTGCTCTAGGCAACCTAGCTACAGCCCGAACAGCCGCAGCTAATTCTTCTTCTCCAACAATGGCAAGAGTATCTACAGAAATCCTCTCACCCCTAATATTGTGCCTATCAGCTTCCTCAACCGCACCGTGGGCAACTTGTGCTACTTGTGCACCACCACCTAAGACAATTACACGCTTGCCATAGATTGCATCAAAAGACGGAACCTGCTCAACTGAGCTAACGATTTCTAGCTCTTCGAGCTCCTTTAAAAGAGCTTCGAAATTCGGTATCTTAGATATTTCGAAATATGTAAGCGCCTCTTTTTCATCGCTATAGACTATATTTACGTAGCGAATATTTGCTCCATAGCGATAGATAACCTCAGTTAGCCTATATAGACTACCAGGCTCATCAGCGGCCTGCACTTGGAATGCGTATGTTCCCTCAAGAGGTTTAACTTTTGACATCTTATCCTGCCGAAACCGACCAGTTCAATTACAATCTTAAACCCATTGAAGCACACGCATAAGTCTTAATGCTAGTTGAGCACGCCTCTCACCCTGATCAAGTAGCTCTCGAGTATGGTTGAAAAGGTTTGGATTGAACATCTTGTTAAGTCTGGGCCTGATATGGATCACCTGGGCAGCCGACCGCCACCTCTTTACTTCTTCATCCCCCCTCACCTTAAGAAATAGATACTGCGCATGCGAAATAGTTTTAATGATTCCCATGGGCTGCCATTTCCTTATGCGCAAAAGCGGTGTAGTGTCTAGCGCGACTATATAACGTGCACCCATATTGACAGCAGTCTCTATATCCATATAACAGCTAACTCCTCCATCAATAAGTACTCTGCCATCTAATTCAACAGGAGAAAACACACCTGGTATTGCAATTGAAGCAGAAAGTGCACGTTTCACATCGCCTTCTGAGAGAACAACCTTCTTTCCCGTAGTTATCTCAGTAGTAACTATGCGTAATGGTATTTTGGCGTCCTCTATCTTTAAATTGCCAAGAAAGGTTTCAAGCAATCTATCTATTACTTCGTGAGTAAACAGATAATCTTGTCGTCCCCAAAGATTCTGCCAAATACGAATTGGATTTAGACTAAACATCTTTCTGGCTTTCATAGTTAGCCAGACAGTTTTAAGCTCCTCTAACATATTGAGATCGGGAAAAAATGCAAGAAATGCCCCATTTAAAGCACCAACACTTGCACCAACTATAGTTGATGGAAAAACGCCTGACTTAGCTAACCCATATATAACACCAGCTTGAAACGCTCCAAGACTTCCACCTCCAGACAAGACAAAAGCCAAGCCGTTCACTCGCTTATCTACAGCTTTCATAAATATCGTTATCGCAAAATGATCTCCTATTGGCTGTACATAAATAATTTAAATGGTACAATATCACTATGCGGCTTTTAGATACTCCTACTTTTCAGCATACGAGTTTTTTCATCAGTGGTATTCATGCCAACAGAGCTTTTGCTTCCTATGGGTTGAGTGCGATAGGAAAGCGGTTCTCTGAGCCTAATAGCATCATCAAGATGCCATTAGCCACTGACCAGGGCATCCTATTTGCAAAAGCCCATCAATCACAAAGGACAACGGCTAATGGCAACGACAAAGAACCCCAAGCATCCATTAACTCATAGGGAGCTAAGTTTCTTAGCATCCATTTACCGCTGTCGAAACAAAAAGAATTGTCAGCGCTTTGCACGCTCAGTTTATATTCTCTTCCCTTGAAAGGAGGCTGACGACAATGAGCATTTCCAACATGAAAAATATTTTTAGCTTTATTACCCATAGTTCAATAACAGTACCTATCACTCTTACCGTCTCAACAATCTCTTTTACAACAGCAGCTATTTCACTGGTTACTACCATCCACTACGCAACCGAAAACATTTCAATTAATAAGAATCAAATCCCACCCGACATTCTTATTGTTGGAAAAACGAACCCAAGCAATAATAACGGTACAAACGGGGACTTTTATTTAAACCTAAAAACTTGCACAATTTACGGCCCCAAAACAAACAACACATGGCCACCTACTGGGATTATCATAATATCAAATAATTCCTCAATCCAGATGGACTCCGGTGGAGGAGGAGGTAGCGCTTTAGGTAGCGGGAATGAAAATCAACAACAAAATCAAGCGGCCGGAGGTGGTAGCTTTTCTTGTTCTGGAGAAAGCGCATCGAGTCAGTCAGGCGGTTCTATATTATCAGGAAACGAAGCCCCGAGCGCTAACACGCCAGGCCGACCTGGTGATTTCTATCTAGATCTCAGCACGTATACTCTCTATGGGCCAGCAGTTAAAACTCAATCAGGTCTCAATTGGGGCACAGGGGTGACGCTTGTTGGCCCCAAAGGCGCTCAAGGTCCCCGTGGGGCAACATGGTTTGTTGGAGGCGCACCACCTACCAGCACGACCCCGGCCAATGCCCAACCGGGAGATCTATACCTTGACACCAGTACAGGGACTTATTATGAATTCAGCTCCCAACAAGGCACAAGCAATTGGATTAGGCTAGGCAATTTGACTGGGCCTGAGGGACAACGCGGTACCGTATGGTTTGAATCAAATGTTCCCCCTAACGACGCTAATATAACTAACGCAGCAACAGGTGACCTATATATGGACACTCAAAACGGTGCATATTACAGATTCAATGGCAGCGAATGGATAGTTTTAGGCAATCTTACAGGACCGCAGGGATCGCGTGGTGCTACATGGTTTGAAGGAACCTCTGCACCCTCGTCAAGCCAACCCACTGGAGCACAAAACGGCGACTTCTATCTGGATACCGCAAACGGTAATTACTACCAACTCCAAAATTCAAGCTGGGTTCAGCTTGGCAACCTTACAGGTGCACCTGGAACTAATATTCCTATAGCAAGCGGGGGCAGCAACTTACCAGTACCAGTTTTCCCTGGAGGAACAGGTGTAGCTGCTACAAGTTTAACTTTAAACAATTCCGAATATGAGCTACTTGCTCTTGCCACAGGGTACTTAAACAATCTAGGGCGAGCAAGCGGTCAGGTGTCATGCAGAATTATCTTTACGGTAGCTGGAACCGCTTTTCTAGGTCAGCTCTACAATTACACAGCACCTCCTAATAGCACTCTTTCTTCCATTGCATTGACATCCATACAGCAAGTAAACAGCGGAGGCAGCGCTTCAGCAATGCTAGATTGTTATTACAGTGGCGATGGAAGCGTACTTGCTGCAGGAACAATAGTTTTAGTAGCCTTACCTCATCAACCATGAGCGCTAGTCGTCATCAAGTTGCCAACTGGCAAATATAACTTAATGGATGTCAAGGTTGTTGTGCCCAACATACGCATACGTATGTAATAAGTGTGTTCGGATTAGAAGCGCATAAATTAATTTGACTTTACCTTAAAACATAAGCAAGAAGAAGTCTTCAGCAACTAGACAAAACAAAGCTGCTTGAAGAGCAGTCGTGACTAACCATGCACGTCAACGAACATACCAAGTTATGATGTAAAACTAGCGGTGATACAAAAACCAAAAGACACACGTAAATGTGCAAAGGTTGAGCCACAACTTAGGCAATATAACATTTCTGCACCATAATGCCAGACAGCGGACACCTTCTCCGCGGAATTAAAGACTAGTGCTCGCACTGCTGGATTGTTGGTCAAGCGTGATTTTTCTTCCACCTTCCGAAAGCGAACGTGTTGCAGCTTCAGCAGCTAACTGAGCCCTAAAGGCATCTTCAACAGTGACGCGAGGTGGCCTATCACTAATTACACAGTCTACAAAATCTTGGATTTCCGCGATATACGCTTGATCAAACCTCTCGAGAAAACCTTTATGCCATTTAACTCTACTTGTACCTTCTAATGCAATGCCCGTATAATTGGCATTTGAAAAAATGAACATGGCGCCCTTTGTGCCCAAGATTTCGGCTCTGATGTCGTAGCCGTACTTTGCATTCCTATAAGCTTCAATTTCACCACAAGCACCGTTAGAAAGCTCTAAAAAGCTTATGCCTAAATCCACATCACCAACTTCCCTGCATTCTGGTGTCAACACTACCGCGCCTACTGCTTGTACTGATAAGATCTCTTGTCGCGTTAAAAACCGTAAAATGTCATAGTCATGTATTGAGACATCAACAAAAATTCCTCCGCTTGATTCTAGATAGTCCTTTGATGGAGCAACTGGATCGCGACTCATGCTCTTAACAAAAACAGGGTCTCCGATTTCCCCAGAATCAATGAGAGATTTTGCCTCCAAATAATATGGATCGTACCGCCTCATGAACCCTACCTGACATAGTACATCTGACTCTTTAACCATATTTACAATCACTCGTGCCTCATCAATTCTGCTGGCTAAAGGCTTTTCCAGAAAAATAGCTTTGTTAGACTGAATTGCAGCAAGTGCTAGCTCATAATGGGTGTTACTAGGCGTAGCAATTATGACGGCTTGAATTGAACGGTCTTCAAGCAGCTCACTTACGTCGTTTGTAATCTTGCAGATACCACCAAAGTCGTTTGCTAAGGAACCTGCTAAATCAGCATTAACATCGCATACTGCAACTAACTTCGCGTGCCTAATGGCCCTGCCCACATTAAGCGCATGATATTTACCCATCCTACCCAGGCCAATTACTCCGATGCCTACCGATGTTACCATGGGTCTCCTCCAAGACATATATTGGACACATTAAGCTAATCAGCAACTATATGTTAAATTCACAATGGCGTCCCATATAAAACAGCTTCGGACAACTCGGCTTCCGACTGTCCCTTGTTATAGGTATCCGCCGTTTTCTTTCCGTGCCAGAACACAACAAACCTGTCAGCAATTGCACGTACCTGTGCAAGATTATGCATTACTACAACGATAGCCAGCCCTTTTTGCTTCGCAGCTCTTATATATTCAAAGACTTTCTCGGTTTCCTTTACAGAAAGAGCCGAGGTTGGCTCATCCAAGATCAACATACGTTTTTGAAAAGCAAGTGCTCTCCCAATGCTAATAGCTTGACGCTCACCACCAGACAGCCTGCTTACGTCTTGACCGATGTTTCGTATATTGACTAACCCTATTTCCGACAGCATTCTAAAAGTTTCACTTTCCATCCTGCGTATATCAAGAAACGGTCCATTACTAACTTCGAGACCTAGGAAAAAATTACGTGCAATGCTCATAGAATTTACCAGTCCCAGATCCTGATGCACCGTCTCGATGCCAAGACGTCTGGCCTCTGCTGCAGACCTTAGCACAACCTTCCTTCCTTCAAAATATATATGACCCTCAGACGGCCGATAAACGCCGGAAATTATCTTTACGAAAGTGGATTTGCCAGCCCCGTTGTCACCTATCAATGCAGTAATTTCTCCACCGCGAAGATCAAGACTAACGTCTTCAAGCGCCACTAAGCTTCCAAACCGCTTGCTGATTTTTTCTGTACGTAATACCACATTATCTTCACTCATACCTCTTCACGTCCTCTACCAAAATGCCCAATTTTGGTATGCATGGCTACAGCAAGTATGACAATGACCCCAACAAGAGCTTCGTACCAATATGGCGAAGCACCAGACAAGAGTAAACCACTATCAAGCATTGAAAGTATAACCGTACCTATTACAGCACCTAAGATTGATCCGACACCGCCAGTAAGGGCACATCCTCCAACAACGCTTGCAGCGATAGATTCAAGCTGATACGTGGAACCATATCCAACCTGCATAGACTGCAAGTTCCCAAGGGTTATAGCGCCCGCAAGAGATGCAGTAATACCACAAATTACGAAGTTCATGATTCTGGCATACGTAACCGGCACACCGGCTTCTCGCGCAGCCATTTTGTTGCCACCAATTGCAAACACCCAGTTACCAAATGCCGTTCTGTGAAGCAGTATGCCGATTATTAAAGCGGTAAAAAGCCACCAAACTGCACCCCAAGTAAAGTCACCATACAGTGAACCCCCAAGAATGTGCAGCACATTGGAGTACTTAAGAATCGAAATTGTCTCTCCACCCTGAATTATTAGGTTAATACCCGTAAATAATAACCATGTACCAAGAGTAGTAATAAAGGAAGGAATGGAAAAGACAATTGTCACAAGGCCGTTAACCAAGCCGATGCCAGCCCCTATCGCCAGACAAGCGAGCAAAGCAAGTACGCCAGGATATCCATGGGCAATCATCAGTGCCATTATGACACCGGAAAACCCAAAATTAGCACCTACTGATAGATCAAAGTCACCACCTATCATCAAAAGAGCCACGCCAACCGATACAATACCTAGCTCGGCGGCACTCGTAGCTATTACTGTCCAGTTCCGCAGACTCAAGAACTGCCCATGAGAAAAAATCGTAAAGAGTACAAATAATAGAAAACCGGCAACAGCTATTCCAATCTCGCGTGTTCTAACCAGGCTCGGCCACAGCCAATTATGACTGATCAACTGACGCGTAGGCACACCATTTTGCTCCAGGCCTTTCTGCGCCGCCTTTACACTTCTTTCTTCTTTGGACGCGCCAGGCACCGTAACTAATCACCTCCAGTTATTACCAGTCGTCCTTTTGTAGTACTATCATACCTTCACTCCAGTTTTCCCAAATTTCTAGATACAAGGAACCGAATAGTTCTTGCTGCGATCTCGTAAGGTTTATATGGTGGACAAGGGTACATATCCTGCTCAGCTACTATAAATCTCGCGCTACTAATCCCGCTTAGCGCCTCTTCAATTGATGCAAAGTCAGGTAATCCCAAAGGTGGCTCAACCATAACCCCACTAGCAACAGCCTTTGCGAAACTCCAACCTTCTGCCTCAGCATTAGCAAGGACCTTCTCATTTACCTGCTTTAAGTGTATAACGTAAATCCTCTCGGCAAAACGACGCACAATCACACGTAGATCACCATGGCGGTAAGCAAGATGCCCAGTATCGAGACACAAACCCACAACACCAGGATCAGTCTCTGCCATTAAGCGCTCGATCTGTTCCTGAGTTTCTACATGTGTCTCAACATGGTGATGAAAAGCGAATTTTAGGCTAAATGTTGTAGTTACGCGGGCTGCAAGCTCATTCGTATTATGCACCAACCAAAGCCACTGCTCTTCCGTGAGCACGGAGGTGTCTAAAAGTGCGCCGGTGCGCTGGTCGCGGTACATTCCGGGTATGAAAACTAAGTACTCACCACCAAGCTCCGCGGTTAAGGAGGCAACTTTTTCCACATCAAGTAAAAGATTATCCAGGCTATTTGCATAGTGTAATGCCCCTCCTGTTGTACCTCCAGCGAGCTTCATTTGCCGTTTGCCAAGTTCAGAAATAAGAATTTTTGGTTCAGTTGGCATGTAACCATAAGGCCCAAGTTCTACCCATCTGAAACCAACTTCGCTTGCTTCGTCTAAAAATGTCTGCCATCCAACCTGATGTGGATCGTCTGCAAACCACACTCCCCATGAATCGGGAGCTGTAGCAATAATATACTCACGCATCTAACGTCCCCCGACACACATTCTACTCATATAGGGTTGAACGTAAAACGAGGCCGGGTATCAATACCCGGTCTCGTTAATTTCCGAAAGTGGCCCTAGATGCGCCTTATCCAGCACGGTTGGTCCAGTGTAAATATTGACAGGTGCCGAACCCCATCTGGCAGCTTGGTAAAGCTCCATGACAGCATCAAACCCTTGCAAGAAAGGCTGCTGATCAATAGTGTACGCAACATCACCATTCTGAATGTAGTGCAGGGTCACACTGTCTAAATCGAATGAGGTTATAGGAGGAAATGGACTTATGTGTTGTGCCTTTAAACCGCCGACAGCCTGCTGTATACCAATCGGTCCGAGGCAAAATATGGCCTTTACGTTCTTATGAGTTGCGAAATAGGAAGAAACCAAGCTTATTCCGGATGAGATGTTGTCCGAGGTGTTGATAACCTGCACATTGACTCCCATAGGCTTGAGGACAGACTCGATTCCATTAAGCCTAGATGTTAAAGAGATGTTTGTAGGCTCATGATCTACCACAACTACGGTGTCTCCAGATGAAAGAGAAAACTGCGATGCAGCCCTCTGTGCATCCTCAACTCCCGCACTGTAGTTAGTTTCGCCTACATAGGCGTCAAAAGGATTTACCGATGGATTATTATTATGCGGTATCGAATTATATGCCACTACCGGTATGCCCGCCGCCATTGCTTGCTTTAATGCAGAGCCGAACGCTGTTGGTGAAACGATAGTGACTGCTATTCCGTTTGGATGAGCCGCAATCGCGGTCTCTAGGTTATTTACTTCAGCAGCTACGCTACCACACTGAGATGACGTAAGACCTACTAACCGCACAGTTACGCCATCCGGAGCAAGCAATTTTGCTGCGGCTTCGACGCCGTTGTTATCCTGTATCCAGAAAGGATCACTTGGGCACCCATGGTTAATAACGTAAAATACATACTTAGCGTGCGTTGCCTTCGATGTGGTTGTGGTCTTGCTACTCGAGGGCGACGCGCCACACGCCGCTAAGATGAAGCCGAATACAGCAACCGACAGAAATTTCCATAAGTTTGTGGACAACTTCATCCTGATACTTCACCTCCATCAAGTAACCTAATGTGCCACTTAAACACTTTTAAAGAACAATTGCTCACACAATTATCACCTCCAAACCATGACATGGCACTTTACTATGAACTACTATTATAATATATCGATGAAAGTATGATATAACATATTTACATAATGCATCTGTGGAAAGGATTAAAAGAATTCATAAATATTTGACTCAAGATCGGCTATCGAGGAAATGTAGATGCTTCCCATAATCATATCAGGCCAACGAATACAACCCGAGCTAGTAACAAAAAATATTTATGATCCGGCATCGGGCGAAGTTATAAACACTGTACCGTTGTGTGGAAACGAAGAGGTAAATAGCGCCGTAAAGGCGGCACAAGAAGCGTTATTGACGTGGGCTAAGGTTCCAATTACTGAAAGAGTCGCCCTTATGTTCAAGTTTAAATCGATTCTTGAACAAAACATACAAAACCTAGCTGCTATAGTTACGAAATGTCATGGCAAAACTCTAGAGGAAGCCAAAGGGGAGGTACGAAGAGGCATAGACGTTGTTGACTTTGCCTGCAGCGCCCCAACATTGCTGCAAGGTAGAACTCTTCGCGACGTAAGCCACAATGTAGACCAAGACCTATACAAATATCCTGTCGGGGTGTGCGCGGGCATAACTCCTTTCAACTTTCCCGTTATGATTCCCCTATGGATGTTCCCATTAGCCATAGTTTGCGGAAACACATTTATACTCAAGCCATCACCGCACACAGGACTTGGTGCCAATGCTCTTTACGATCTGTTCGAACAGGCTGGGTTTCCTAATGGCGTGCTTAATATAATTCACGGTGACAAAGAAGCTGTTGACGCTATCTTGGCCCACCCAGGCATAGATGCAATATCATTTGTTGGTTCTGAAAAGGTAGCACATTATGTATATAAAACAGCTGCCCAATATGGAAAGCGTGTTCAAGCACTTGGAGGTGCAAAAAACCACACTATAGTGATGGACGACACCGAGATAGATGTAGCTGTTCCAGCTGTATTAAATTCTGCTTACGGTAACGCAGGCGAAAGATGCCTAGCAGGAAGCGTGGTAATCCCCCTTGGTAAGACCAGGCACACATTTATTGAGCAAGTATTAGAAATGGCTCGTAAGCTTAAGGTAGGTCCAGGTTATCAGCCGGATGTCAATATTGGACCACTTGTAACAGATGAACACCGAAAACGCGTTCTGTCGTATGTAGAGAAGGGCATTGAAGAAGGAGCCGAATTCATGCTTGATGGACGAAGCGAAATAAATAGGCCAGGATTTTTCCTCGGACCAGTAGTTCTGGGAAACGTTAAAGAAGAAATGACGGTCGCGCGCGAGGAGATTTTCGGGCCTGTACTTTGTGTTGCAGATGAAGTCGACCTTGAATCGGCAATAGAGAGAATTAATAAAAGCAGGTATGGCAACATGGCAGTTATATTCACTTCCTCTGGTAAACATGCAAGAACTTTTAGAGAAAATGTAAAAGCTGGCATGTTAGGCGTAAATGTTTCGATTGCCCAACCATTTGCATTTTACCCATTTGTAGGATGGAAAAACAGCTTTTTTGGTGACTTACATGCTCAAGGAACTGATGCTATAGAGTTCTATACACGAAAGAAGGTGGTGGTTACCAGGTGGCCATAAGCTCAAATCAGAATTTGGAACTCGAAGTCATTACAATTGGCCGCATAGGGGTTGACCTTTATCCACTGCAAAGCGGCGTACCTCTTGAGCAGGTTACTAGCTTCGGTAAATTCCTTGGTGGCAGCGCAACCAATGTGGCTGTAGCTGCTGCTAGGTTGGGTCGGAAAGCAGCAGTAATAACTAAAGTGGGCAATGATCCATTTGGAAGATACGCAAAACAAGCCCTTGAAAAGTTTGGGGTTTGGACCAGGTGGGTTGGAGTCGACAACCAACTCAGAACTCCCATAACTTTTTGCGAAATATTCCCTCCGGATAATTTTCCTATCCTGTTTTACAGGCAACCTAAAGCACCGGACCTCAACATAACACTCCAGGACTTCGATATGGAACTAGTAATGCGTACCCCACTCGTTTGGACGACCGGTGTCGGCCTTTCCCAAGAACCAAGTCGCTCCACGAATCTGGAGATTCTTAAGCAAAGGTCAAAGAAGAACCTAGGCTTCACTGTACATGACATTGACTATCGGCCATCACTTTGGCCAGACCTTACCGAGGCAGGGCCGCTAGCACGTGAAGCTATAGCAAATGCCACTGTAGTCGTAGGTAACACTGAGGAAGTGCAAATGGCAGTTGGCTCGGACAACCCAGAAATTGCAGCAAAACGAATTCTAGACCTCGGAGCGCGGCTTGCGATTGTAAAACTCGGGAAAAACGGAGCTTTTGCGCTTTCTGAGTCAGGCAAAAGCGTAAGAGTTGAGGGCTTTCCTTTGCCAATAGTGTGTGGGCTTGGCGCAGGAGATGCTTTCGGCGGAGCTTTGTGCCACGGACTTTTGTCTGGATGGCCGCTGGACAAGGTTCTCCTGTATGCAGATGCCGCAGGAGCTATCGTCGCCTCAAGACTCGCTTGTGCCGACGCTATGCCAACTGCTGCCGAAATTGAGAGTGTTATAACCCAGTATGCAAATGTGCGATAAAAACGCCTTACTTAACAAGATTAGTGAAATACGCCGTAAAGAGCCGTGGCTTATTGCTGAAGCCCTCAAAAATAGGAAAAGACGACCTCTTTTTAGCGGTAAAGATACCATATTTATAATAGCTTGCGACCATCCCGCAAGAGGCTTACTCAGGGTAGGCAACAATTCGGAAGCTATGGCGGACAGGGTAGACTTGTTATGCCGCGCGATGCTCGCACTATCACATCCTGGCGTGGACGGCATACTAGCCACAGCTGACATAATCGAAGATCTAGCAGTACTAGATGCTTTGGATAATAAACTTGCTTTCGGGTCAATGAACCGAGGAGGGCTAAGCGGAAGTACTTATGAGCATGACGACAGGTTTACCGGATACAGCGCACAAGCAATATATGAAAATGGCCTAGATGGAGGTAAGATGCTTTTGCGGCTAAGCCTGGAGGACCCGGCAACTGTACGAACCCTAGAGAGTTGCTCCAAATCAATTAACGAACTTGCTGCATATAAACTGCCAGCGATTATTGAGGTCTTGCCTCCCACAAATAGCAAGAACCCTACACACGATCTCACTGTTGCAGTATCTGTCGCATCAGGTTTAGGCATTACTTCAGCGTACACATGGCTCAAGCTTCCCTTGGTAGAAAACATGGACAAAGTCATAAAAGCAACAACGCTTCCAATAGTTCTTCTGGGCGGTGATCCTCGGGAAAATGAACAGGAAATATATCCTCTATGGCAAAGAGCACTTAGATATCCTCATGTATTTGGAATAGTTGCGGGAAGAACACTGCTATATCCACAGGACGGAAACATAGAAAATGCAATCGCACGAGCCGTCGATATTCTCGAAGAAAAGGATGTGAGAATTCATGAAGACTAATAGGCTAACTGTCGGCCAAGCCTTGGCCCGATTCCTAGCTAATCAATATATAGAACGCGACGGGAAAAAACGCAAATTCTTCGGAGCTTGCCTTGGAATATTTGGACACGGTAACGTGGCGGGATTTGGACAAGCTATTGCCGAATCACCAAAGCTGCTTCCATTTATTCTTGGAAAAAACGAGCAAGCAATGGTCCACACAGCCATAGGGTACGCATGGATGAACAATAGGCTGTCAACCCTTGTATGTACGTCATCAATTGGCCCAGGTGCAACGAACATGGTTACTGGAGCAGCACTGGCAACTATAAACCGTATCCCAGTTTTGCTTTTGCCAGGTGACATATTTGCTTCACACGCACCAGATCCTGTTCTACAGCAACTTGAAGTAGAATACGCAGGTGACATATCAGTGAACGACTGCTTCCGTCCTGTTTCGAAATATTGGGACCGAATATACCGGCCTGAGCAACTAGTAAGCAGTATGTTAACGGCAATGCGTGTACTAACCAGCCAGGCACATACTGGCGCTGTAACAATCGCTCTACCACAAGATGTTCAGGCAGAAGCCTTTGACTTTCCTGAGGAGTTTACTGAGGAAAGGGTGTGGCATATACCTAGATACGTTCCGCCTCTCGAAATGCTCAATCGGGCAGCAAACATGATACGTCAATGTAAACGGCCGTTGATAGTGTGTGGGGGCGGTACAAAATACTCGGAGGCGTGTGACATACTAGCGCAATTCGCCAGTCAAGCTGGGATCCCTGTTGCAGAAACACACGCAGGCAAAGGTTGTCTCAATTTTGACCATCCGTATAACGTGGGCGCGATAGGGGCCAGTGGTGGACTTGCCGCCAATATTCTCGCAAGGAATGCAGATCTAGTAATAGGTATTGGAACAAGATGGACTGACTTTACCACGGCCTCTAAAACCCTGTTCCAAAATCCCGATGTGTCTTTTATAAACATAAATGTTGCCGAGATGGACAGCACCAAAATGGGAGCTCTTACACTTTTAGGTGATGCTAGAGCTACTATTGAAAACTTAAGCGAGCGTATAAAAGATTTCACTACTGACAGCAACTATAAGGCTACAATTGCACAGCTACGTGACCAGTGGATGAACGAGATACACAAGTGGTCTAAAAAAGATGCTAATGGTCGACTAACTCAAGCAAGCGTAATAGCAACAATTAATGAAATAGCGGGCGATGATGGAGTGATTGTAAATGCGGCCGGATCCGCACCCGGTGAAATTCATAAACTATGGTTATCACGTGATTCCCACAGCTGCAACATTGAATATGGGTATTCATGTATGGGATATGAAATAGCGGGGGGCCTAGGCATAAAAATGGCGGCCCCCGAAAGAGAAGTCTATGTACTGATTGGGGATGGGTCATTTCTTATGCTGCCCCAGGAGATAGTTACATCAATTCAGGAAAACTTAAAACTAATCATCGTTCTTGTCGATAATGGCGGGTTTGCTTCCATTGGATCCCTCTCGAGATCCATCGGAGCTGCAGGATTTGGAACTCGATATGTCAAGAAAAAGGCTCATCATCCGGGCGATGACTCGGGGGACTATGAGCCGTTGCCACTAGATTTGGGCCTCTGCGCTAAAGGCATGGGTGCCAATGTGCTTAGGGCAACTAACCTAGATGAGCTTAAAACTGCTCTTCTAAATGCAAAAGATGCTAGCACTACAACTCTAATTCACGTTCCCGTTGACAGGTACACACTTATGCCCGATTACGAAAGCTGGTGGGATGTACCGATTGCCGAGACGTCCACTATAGACGCCGTCAATAAATCTCGTAAAGACTACATACAACGCAAGCAAACAAGGAGATGGTATATATGAATCAACCCATGCGCATTGGAGCTATTGAACCTGAAGATAGTGGCAAGATAACAGGCATTGATCCTATCTCGGCTGGATGGAGTTACGTAGGATTCGAGGTTTACCGGATACTTCAGAATAAAACTCTTGAGCAAGAAACTGGTAAAAGAGAGGTTTGCTGTGTGGTACTCGAGGGTTCAATAGAAGTTAAACAAGACAACTCATTTTGGGCACGCATTGGAAAGAGAAGCTCTGTATTTAAAGGGTGTCCGGAAGCTTTTTATCTGCCACCTTCCACCAGATTCACTGTTCAGGTGTTGACACCGCATGCCGAGATTGCACTTTGCTGGGCTCCTGCAAAACACGGGGCAGAACCAAGATTAATAACCGAGGATAAGATAAAAGAGCTTATAAGAGGGACCGGTAACACAAGACGCATAATTCGAAATATCCTTATGGAAGACCAGCCAGCAGAAGCATTGCTAGTCACTGAGGCGATTACACCCGGAGGAAACTGGTCTAGCTATCCTCCACACAAACATGACAGCGATAACCCGCCGCAGGAAACATATCTTGAAGAAACATACTACTATAGGCTGGATAAGCCAAACGGGTTTGCGCTTCATGCTATATATACTCATGATGGTTCCACGGACGTTGTGTATAGGGTTCGCGATCGTGATCTCGTGACCGTGCCACGAGGCTTTCACCCTGTGTCTACGCTGCCAGGTTACGAGCTTTACTACTTAAATGTAATGGCGGGTCCGACTCGCAAATGGCTTGTAAGCATTGACCAAGAGTTTTCTTGGCAAACCAAGGATGCATTCACAAGCGTAGAAGCTGTAGCTACAGCCGATCCACAAGACCTTAGCGTTTCATGAGGAAAGTATTATGGACAAAGATCAACAGGTAACGGTTAGCCTGCTAGAAGGAATAAAAATCATACGCTCAAGTCCTGTACCAATGTATTATCAAATAGCAGAGCAGCTTGCCCTCAAGATTACCAACGGGGAATTGCCACCTGGCACGCGGCTCGACAACGAAATCGAGCTAAGCCAACAGCTTGGAGTAAGCCGGATTACGATCCGAAATGCTATAGCTCAGCTTGTTAAACAGAACCTAGTCACCAGGCAAAGGGGCTTAGGAACTGTAGTAGCCCCGCCGCATGTTAGGCGTCCTGTAGCACTGACAAGCCTTTATGAAGATCTACTTAGGGCTGGCAAACGCCCATCGACAAAGGTGCTCAAGTTCGAGATAGTTAGGGCAGCACCTGAGGTCGCTGCAATGCTTGGTATTGAGCAAGGGCAAGAAGTATTCCACCTAGAACGGCTGAGATTTGCCGACGAAGAGCCAATTGCGCTTATGAAGAATTACTTGCCTTCCAGCCTTCCAATAACCAAGGAAAAGCTTGAGCAGCAAGGCCTTTACACCATACTTCGCGAAGCCGGCATAGTAATAAATGTTGCTACACAAAAGATCGGCGCCCGAGCTCCGTCACCTTACGAACGATCAATCCTTGGCCTTGCCCCGCGTGAGCCCGTGCTGACAATGAGCCGTGTTGCATATGATTCACGTGGTATTGCAGTAGAATACGGATCACATGTGTACCCCGCCAGCAGATATAGCTTTGAAATGAAGCTTTTTTCACCAGAAGTATGACAGTTTTTAAGGTCTTTCAGGCCCTTCACCAGCTCCTGTCTGGCGAATTAGCTCAGCAATCTTATCAAGATCAGAAGGATCGAGCTGCACATCGCCAGCTCTTATCCACTCATCAACCTGGTCTGGCCTTCTGGCTCCTACAATCGCTGCAGTGACACCAGGCCATGAAAGCGTCCACGCTACTGCAAGACTGGCAACATTGGTGTTCTTTCGCTCTGCAATTGGTTTAAGGCCATCAGCAAGTGCAAGATTGCGTGAAAGCTGCGGCTCTTGGAACCGTTCATCTCGAGTGCGCCAGTCAGTAGATGGCAGGGCTGCAGCTCTTTCTTTGCTAAACTTGCCCGAAAGCAACCCAGACTGCATAGGACTATATACTATGACACCAGTATTGTGCTCGCGGCACCAGGCAAGCGTTTCTGCAGCAAATCCCCTTCTTATCATGGAAAAGGGCGGCTGTAGAGTTTCTACGTGTGCAATTCTTTCACACCTTTCAAGTAGCTCTATATTGAAGTTGCACACACCTATATGCCTAACCTTCCCTTCAGCCTTGAGCTTTACCATTTCGGCCCAGGATTCTTCAACAGGAGTCCCAAAATCATCGGGCCAGTGGAACTGATATAAATCTATGTAGTCTACACCAAGCCGCCGCAATGAAGCTTCGCACTCACGACGTATTGAGGATGGCTCAAGTATCCTTATTGGCTCTTTGAAGCGATCGTCGCTCCAAGCTCGCATCCCACATTTAGTAAAAATATATGGGCGTTTTGATGACGGAATCCTTTTTAGCGCTCTCCCGACAACTTCTTCAGAATGACCAAGACCATAAGTAGCTGCTGTGTCAATCCAGTTTATACCTAGATCGATAGCATGTTCAATCGTTCTTATCGACTCTTCATCATCTTGCGGACCCCAGCCATAGCGCCAGTCAGGACCTCCCATGGCCCAAGCACCTAGTCCTACCACCGTTATTTCAAGGCCTGTAGTTCCAAACTTTCTTGTTCGAATCCCCATACTCCTGGCCCTCCTCTAAATAAAAAACTATCGGGCGGGGGAGATTCGAACTCCCGCTCTCCTGCGCCCAAGGCAGGCGCTTTAACCTGGCTAAGCTACCGCCCGCTTAATACCAGTCTGCACTTTACTATTTTAAAGTTGATGGCACGTTATAGATAGGCAATAACACCTGAGTTAACAAACGCACGTACAGCTTGTGCCCGGTGGCTTATTTGATTTTTTATGCTCATTGGCATTTCTGCCATAGTACGCTTTAAGCCTCTTAGGTAAAATACTGGATCATACCCAAATCCATTTTCACCTCGAGGGCTATCTGTTATTTCGCCCCCAACTGTGCCTTCAAAGGTAAGTTCTATGCCGTTGCCAACACAGACAGCAACAACACATCTGTATAAACAAATCCACGGCTTTGGCTTGCCTTCTAACGCCCTAAGTAGCTTGTCTATACGCTTTTTATCTGTAGCATGCTTTCCAGCAAATCTACTAGAATACACTCCAGGCAAGCCACCTAATGCCTCCACTTCAAGACCGGAGTCATCCGCTAACGTGCAAATGCCAGTCTTTTTATAGTAGTAACGAGCCTTTATAAGCGCGTTTTCGTACAAGCTTTTTCCGGTCTCTTCTACGCTTTCACTTATCCCAAGAGTATCTAAATCGACAATAGGAATCCCCAATGGCGAAAGCAGATCGCATAATTCTACAAATTTTCCTTTGTTATATGTCGATACTAGCAACTTATCCAAGGGCATTTCTTTGTAACTCAAAAAGTTCTTCAATTCCCTTTTGTGCCAGCTTAAGCATCCGATCCAACTGCTCTCTTGTAAAATGCATGTGTTCAGCTGTGGCTTGAATCTCAATAAATGCCAGCTCATCATTCATGACGCAGTTCATATCGGTCTGCGCTTGAAAGTCCTCTAGATAGTTAAGGTCAAGCAGCACTTCTCCATCTACTATTCCTACGCTGACTGCAGCGACTTGATGTACAATGGGGCTTTTTTCAATGATACCTTCTTTTACCATCCTGTCTGTGGCTAGTTTGAGGGCTACATATCCGCCTGTTATACTTGCCGTCCTAGTACCTCCATCGGCTTGCAAAACATCGCAGTCTATGGTAATTGTTCTTTCACCAAGAAGCGAAAGATCCACAGCTGCTCTAAGGGATCTACCTATAAGGCGCTGAATTTCCTGGCTCCTACCAGGCTGCCTTCCTGCTACTATGTCCCTTGGTGTGCGTGCAGCTGTTGCTCTAGGCAACATAGAGTATTCCGCAGTAACCCACCCTTCTCCAGTACCCTTTTTATGTGGTGGTACCCTCTCCTCAACCGACGCCATACATATAACTTTTGTATTGCCGAAGCTGATCAATACCGAGCCTTCAGCATAAATGCTAATCCCAGTCTCAATCGTAACTGGTCGCATTTGATCAGGTGCTCTTCCGTCTGGCCGTCCCATCCTATCAATGCCCCATTTTCGCTATTGTAAATACGCTCAACTCCCAGAGTATATAGAGAGGGAAAAACATAAACAAGGGCGTTATTGGATCTACCCCTGGGGTTGCAAGGTTTGCCAAAATTAATAATCCTATAATCCAATAAAACCTATTCTTCTTTAAGCTTTGCGAGCTGATTATACCCATTCTGCCAAGCACAACTAGCACCACAGGCATTTCAAAGACTATTCCATATGCAACAACCAAGATGAGTACAAAGTTTATAAATTGATTAATATCCGCCAAGTACTCCAGATTTGCTCCGCCAAATGAAAGCAGAATCCTCATGAAAAGTGGCAGTGAGAAAAATGCGAAGCCTGCCCCGATAAAGAAAAAGATAATGCTGGCTAGAACGAAAGGTAAGATCAAACGTCTTTCATGTTCATACAGCCCCGGCGAAACAAACCACCATGCCTGCTGTATGATAACAGGCATAGCCAGCACCACTCCAAGTATGAGGCCTATCTTAAGATCAACCATAAATGCCCCTGTAGGGCTAAAGTATACAAAATGCTTTATGCCTGCTCGTTGCGCCAAAAACGTAATTACATATGAGCTTAAGAAAAATCCAGCAATGGATGCAAGAATCCAGGCAACAATAGACACTATAAGCGCACGGCGCAAGGCCATTATATGATCGATCAGAGGCATTTTATATTCATCGGGATTGCTGGATCGAGGCTTTCCCCGTACCCAGACCCTTTCAAAAACTGACATGCTTTACGTCACCACAATTTTTATTAAACCTTATGTGTAAGCAAGAGACCACCTAAATCGATTCAATAGCACTTTCAATTATTTCCGCTACCTGACTAACAATCTCAGGTGAATGCGCAACAGTGAGAAACGAAGCCTCAAACTGAGATGGAGGTAGCAACACTCCCTTATTAAAGCACTTTGAAAAGAACCTTGAAAATATCTCAAGGTTACTTGTTTTGGCGGTATCGTAATTAATGACCTTCTGATCGGTAAAAAATATTGTAAACATCGAACCTATACTATTGAACTGAACGGGCACACCCCTCTTTTGAGCCGCGATATAAGCCGCATCTTTGATGGTAACAGCAGCTTTAGCTAAGGTGTCATAAGGATCAAGTTCCTTCAAAAGGCTTAGGGCTGCAACTCCAGCACTTGCGGCTACAGGATTACCAGATAGTGTTCCGGCCTGATAGACATCGCCAGAGGGTGCAACTTTTTCCATAATTTCGCGCTTGCCAGCGTAAGCCGCAAGTGGCATGCCGCCTCCTATTACTTTACCCAGACAAAAAAGATCTGGATAAACTCCGAAAATTTCAGCCACACTACCCCACTTGACGCGAAACCCCGTAATAACTTCATCAAAAATCAACAATGCCCCAAACTTTTTTACTATGCTCTCCAAGCGCTTTATGAAGTGCTCTTCGGGCAGAACTACTCCCATGTTCGCAGCAATTGGCTCTACAATTACACATGCGATCTGTTCTCCATACGCCTTAAACACATTCTCCAGCATCTCCACGTCGTTATACGGAACAACGATGGTAGAAGATACTGAACCTTCAGTAATACCGGGGGTTCCAGGTAGAGCAAGGGTTGCAACGCCAGAACCCGCACTAACCAGGACCGCATCGTAATGGCCATGATAGCAACCATCAAACTTTACAATCTTTTCTCGGCCAGTAAAGGCTCTGGCTAGCCGTATCGCAGACATAACTGCTTCAGTTCCAGAGCTTACAAATCTTACCATTTCAGCGCCAGGTATTGCAGAGCAAATGATCTGTGCTAATGCTATCTCTGGATAACTTGTAAGCCCGTAAGATGTGCCATCTTCAGCTGCACGGTTTATCGCATTTACGACTTCATCACGTGCATGACCCAAAATCAAAGCTCCCCAAGAATTGATCAAGTCAATAAGCCGAATGTCATCCCATGTCCAGATGTAGGCGCCCTTGGCATTTTTGACTACAACCTGCTTAATCCCCACCGCTTTGAAAGATCTAACCGGGCTGCTAACGCCCCCTGGCATAAGTTTTTCTGCCTGCTCTCTTACCTGATCTGTGTTCATCTTGGTTGTACCACCACTGACAAAATTCTGTCTCCGCTATGTATCTTGCGAATCACATTCATTCCACTTACCACGCGTCCAAAGTAATTAAACGTACCATTTGCGAGCGATGTATCATTGCGCGTGAGTATGAAAAAATTACTCGCACTTATGCCGAAAAATGTGGTGGCCATACCAGCCGCACCCGGACGCCATACCCCAGCTCCATCATACACAGGATTGGACTCATTAGGAAGCCCATAAGTTAAGTTCTTCGATGCTGAAGCAGGACTTACCTGTATCATGCTATATGACTTAGAAAATCGAGACGCTTTAAAATACCCGCTTTCAGCAAGAACAATAAAATTATTTACTGTCTCTGGAGCATATATGGGATTGAGCTGGAGTTCAAACTTACCTTCTGTTGTATCTATATAGGCTATGTAGGTCGTATTTAAATTAATACATAATGCAGGCAGTTTTTTTGGATAAGCCGCAGACTTACCATGATAAGAAATCCTGCACCTATTAAGAGACACCAAAGGATTTGGAGCAGCTGCCCATGCGACAACAATCGTAAAGCCTGCTACCACTGCTATCGTTACAGTATATGCGACTGGTATTTTGTGAAATATACGATAGAGTCTCACTTATAAGCTAAGCAAACCATGGGAATGAATAATATTCTCTTAACTTAAGGCTCCTTTAGCCACTTAGCAATATCTAGAGCGTGATAGGTTATCACAATGCTAGCCCCCGCTCTAAAGATTGACGTTATTATCTCTTTGACCACATTTTTCTCGTCTATCCATCCGTTTAAAGCTGCTGCCTTAACCATGGCATACTCACCACTCACATTGTAAGCAGCTAACGGCAGGTTCACGGATTCAGCTACTGCTCTTATCACATCTAGATAAGGTAGTGCTGGTTTCACCATCACGATATCTGCACCCTGGTCAATGTCTTCGTACACCTCCAATAGTGCTTCTTTAACATTTGCTGGATTCATTTGATACGTTTTTCGATCTCCAAAAGCTGGGGCCGATTCTGCTGCAACCCTAAAAGGTGCATAGAAAGAAGACGCATACTTAGCGGAATATGCCATTATAGCAACGTCATAAAATCCTTCAGAATCCAAACCATCGCGAATAGCGGCTACCTGCCCATCCATCATTCCCGAAGGTGCAATCATATCGGCTCCAGCTTCGGCCTGACTGATTGCCGTCTTTACATATGCTTCAAGAGTTTGGTCATTATCAACTTGACCATCAACGATAATACCGCAGTGCCCATGTTCTGTATATTCACAAAGGCACAGATCAGAAATAACTAACACATCATCGCCAAACTCTCTTTTGAGTCGCTTTATAGCTGTCTGAACGGCTTCTTCGCTATCCCATGCAGAGCTTCCCTCAGCATCTTTATACGAAGGAATCCCAAAAAGCAAAACTGCACTTATGCCTTCTTTGAGCGCTTTATCTACCTCATGAAGCAAAGACTCTTGCGTATGTTGACAGTGTCCAGGCATTGAGCTGATGGGAACAGGCTCTTGAGCCGCTGATGATACAAATAAAGGTAAAACAAGAGAGCTTACATTTATGTGCGTTTCTTGCACTAATGAGCGGATGGCTGCTGTCCTGCGAAGACGTCTTGGCCTTCGAACCAACGTGTTCAATATTTGTTCAGTCTCATCCATTTATACCACCTCTTGCAAAGTATTCAACAAGAGATTGGGCAAGGCCTGCAGTTGTATATTCTTTGGCAATAACATCTACCTTGAGTCCATAACGCCTTGCTGTCTCAGCAGTCACAGGCCCAATACATGCTACAACTATATTCTTGAGTAAAAGATGCTTGTCTTGTCCATCGAGTGCTTTGGAAAAGTTAACAACAGTTGAAGAAGAGGTAAACGTAATAGCGTCAAGTGTTCCCGCTTCCAGAAGTCTACCAAGGCTCTCTCCTAACCCTTGTGGAGCAACAGTTTCGTACACAGGAAGTATCTGAACATCAGCACCTCGTTCTCTTAGCATAACAGGCAACACATCCCGTGCTAAGCCTGAGCGTGGAACCAGTACTTTTTTGCCAACTAGATCGTAGGGTCTTAAAACCTCAGCCACTCCCTCAGCAGTATACTCGCCAGCTACCACATCAGCTACAATTCCGAAATCCTGAAGCTTTCTTGCAGTTTCTGGCCCGATTGCACAAACCTTACATGAACACAAAGCCCTTACATCTAGACCGTAGTCAAAAAGATATCCAATGAAAATGCTTACGGCATTTGCACTCGTAAATACTATCCATGCTGTCCGTGACAGATCCTCAAAGGCCTGCTTAAGTTTTTTAGCGTCCTTTATAGGCTGTATGGCGATCATAGGAAGTTCAATTGGCCATGCACCAAGATCGGCAAGAAGACGCGAAAACTCGCCTGCTTGATGCCTCGCTCTAGTTACCAAAATTCTTTTGCCGTAAAGCGGTCTTTTAGAGAAGAAATCAAGATGTTCACACAAATCAACAACATTCCCTACAACAAGTACAGCAGGCCCTTCGAAACCTTCGCTTCTTGCTTTCGCGGGTAAGTCTATAAGTCTTGCCGTAATTTTCCTTTGGGCTGGGGTTGTACCCCATTTAACCGCCGCAGTAGGATCATCAGGAGATCGCCCAGACATTATAAGATGCTCAACTATTTCGTCAAGCTTATTTTTGCCAATATGCGCTACGAATGTACAAAATTCATTAGCAGCAGCTCGCCAATCGATTGAACTCTCATCCAGTGTAGTGCGGCCCCGAAGATCTACCATATAAACTGCTTTGGATCTGTCCATATGAGTTATAGGGATCCCAGCATATACAGGAGCACTAACCGCGGCCGAAATTCCTGGCACAACCTCAAAGGGAATATTTGCGTTAGCAAGTGCTAAAGCTTCAGCTGCACCAGTACCAAAAAGATATGGATCACCTGCATGAAGTCTGACAACGGTCTGACCAGCAAGTGCCCTGTCAATCATAATTTGTAGTATTTCATCACGGCTTAAAGGTAAGCCGTTCCCAGGTGATCTAACTGGAATCAGCTCAGCGTGTGATGATGCATGACCCAGTATGCTTGAGTCAGCCAACGTATCGTATATGACCACGTCGGCTTCGCTCAGCACCTCAACAGCTCTAATGGTTAATAAACCCGGATGACCTGGTCCAGCGCCTATGATATATACCATTAAGTCCTCATATTAGTAAAAAAGGATAATATCACGCTGACAGCGCAAGCATCTTTTCGGCAGCACGACCTGCCACCACCTCAGGCAGTCTTGCAGTGCCATCGCATCTCAAACGAACGAGCTCAGACCCAACCTTTGCCACAACACTTAGCATAATAGTAGATCCACTCAACTCTGCGTAGGCTCCAATTATACTTGCACATCCTCCTCCCATCGCTTTTAGGAACGCACGCTCAGCCCTAGCACATGTCCAGGTTGCCCTATTATTCAGCTTTGCTGCTAATTTTGTTGGATAACTACCGCTACACCCCTGTATAGCAATAATTCCTTGCCCAGGCGCAGGAACTATCTCTTCTACAGAAAAAGGGCATACATGCCAGTCATAAAGTCCAAGCCGCTTTAACCCTGCTAGAGCAACAACAATGCCATCATATATGCCTTCTTCTACCTTTCTTATCCTCGTATCCACATTTCCCCGAATTGGTTTTACTTGTATATCGTTGCGTAGCGCCTTTATCTGCTCTAAACGCCTAGGAGAACTTGTACCTATTAATGACTGCGCCGGCATATCTTTTAGCCTCGCACCGTCTCTTGTATATAAGGCATCCCTTGGATCTTCTCTAGGCAAAACTGCCGCAATTTCAAGACTGGGATCAGATTCAAGAGGCATATCTTTTAGGCTGTGAACTGCAAGATCAGCCTCGCCTCGCAAAAGAGCTGCTTCTATTTCCTTTACAAAGACGCCAGGAAACTCCGACACTATGGCTGAATTATGCTCTGCACTGCTGTCACCGGAAGTTTGAAAAACTTTAATTTCGAACTTAATATCGGGATATGATAAGCTAAGAAGATTGGTGGCTTGCCTTGTCTGAGCAAGTGCAAGCTTGCTTCCACGACTAGCAACGATCACTCGGTCTTTTCCTGGGTTCATAACAAGGCATTACCCGTCCATACAGTCATAAACATACCAAGCCCCAATGATCCAAAAGCTGCAAGCGCAGCAAGCCGAGCCATGTTAAGGCCATACATCCTTAAAGTAAACCTTTGCCACACATATGTGCCCAGCATTGCCCAAATACTAAGCGCTACTATGTTTAAGGGCCGTTGATAGAGAACTAGGTGCACACCTTCTACTAATGCCATTAACCCAAGGATTAAACCAAGGGTGTAGAGTATAAAGCCACCAAAAACAGTGTTACTTATGACATTATCAAGGGGTTCTAGCGGTACCGCCCAACTGAATCTGCTTTTTAGTCTCTTTAAGTTATAGTCTTGAAGCATATACAGCATAGCTGCCAAAAGTGCTAGCACAAGTACGCCACAAGATGCAAACATAAATACAAGATGCGCAACAACCAATGGATTTGCAAGTAACGCTTTGGCTAAACCCAAACGAACTAGCCATCCGATAACAAGCAAACCCGCAGATATAGCTGCTCCGCCTGCAGAAAACACCTTATATGGAGACAAAATCCGAATTAAAAATGAAAACACAAGGACTAGAAAAGAAAAAATTAAAGCCAGAAGATCATGTTTTTGCGAAAATGGCATAAACAACATACGGATAAGCAACAATATAAAAAGTGCCAGGGCAGAGAACCTAAATGTTCTTATTATTCCTTTTGCATAACGGTCTTCAGTGTCGGAAACAAGATCAAGCCCAACCCCAACGGGCAAAACCAGAAGTATTAAAGCTACTAAAAATGAATCAACGCTCATAATTGTCTAACTATCCTTTTCTTTGTCTCCAAGAAGCCGATACAGCAACATAACCGCATCACCATCGTCAGGATTTTCTTTTAGATACAGAATTACCTCATGTAGCATCTTGTTCACCAATGAACTTGTCATAGCATTAATAGCTTGCTTAACATTGTCATTTACATCAGTTAGACGCTTTAGAGTTCTCTCCACCTCGCGCTGTCTTATTGCTTCAGCACGAGATACAATCGACTTAATTACCGGCGCAGCCTCCCTTGCTTTTATCCATTGAATACACTTACCAACTTCTTCATCGATAATAGCTTCGGCTTTCGGTATTTCTTTTTGTCTTGCTGCAAGATTTTGTTTAACTACAGCGTCTAGATCGTCAAGATTGTACAGATATACATCGTCTAGTTTTCCCGCACTAGGCTCAACGTCTCTCGGGACCGCCATGTCAATAATAAGTAACGGCTTATGTTTGCGCTTGTGCATAATATCCCTTACTGTGGGTTCTGTTATTAGGTAGTATGGTGCACTCGACGATGAAATCAATAGATCACATGAGGCCATAACCTCGACTATTTCTTTAAACTCAAATGCTTTTCCACCATAAAGTCGCGCTAAACCTCTTGCTCTAGTCATACTCCGTGAGGTAACGTAAACTGCTCCTATACCTTGCGATTTAAGCAAATCGACGGCAATTCTAGCCATCTCCCCAGCACCTACGACCACCACATTTCTACCTTCTAGATCACCGAACACCTGCTTTGCCTGTTCAACCGCAGCATGACTTAAAGAAACAGCACCGCGGCCAAGTGCAGTTTCAGATCTTACTCTTTTACCGGCAAAAACTGCATGCCTTATAATTCCGCCTAAGATAGCATCAAGTGTACCTGCAGCCTCAGCTAGTCCTAGGCTATTTTTAACTTGAGCTAATACCTGAGCTTCCCCAATTAGCATAGAATCCAAGCCGGCGGCAACCCTGAATATGTGGTAAATAGCTTCCTTTCCTTCTTTTGTATATAGGAAATGTTGATAAGACTGAAAGTGCTCAGGATGAAGCCGTTCCAATGTGCTAAGTGCGGCACTGCTTCCGCTATAAGGGGATTCAGAATTAACATAAATTTCCGTACGATTGCAAGTCGAAAGTATAGCAGCTGCGTGCACCCCATTATGCTGACGTAAGTCATTAAGGGCTCTTATAGCCTGATCATCATCTACAAATGCGCCCTCTCTTACCTCTATAGGAGCAACCTTATGATTTAGACCTACAACAACGACTCCCATGGCAGAATTCATGATCTCCTTAATTCTTAGTGTATGCGTACTGTTTACTCTATAGGGCCGACAAACTTATGGTCTGACTTAAAATCCATATGGAACCTTAATAAAAATAAATCGCCCTCTTTAGCATAGGTCAATCTAGTGATACGGCTTCAACATTAGATACCTCTTCGTTAAATATACGTTTAACCGATTCTCTAAACCTGCTAGCTCCATCTGTTACCAGCATCCTGTAGGATGGATCGGAGTCCTCACACAGCATTCTATTCTGCTCAAGCACACGTTGCACTCTTTTCGCCGTAGCTAAAGATGCATCAACTATTCTTACGTCACTGTTTAATAACTTTCGAAAAACAGGAAGAAGTACGGGAAAGTGTGTACAGCCTAGCAGCAATGTATCTGCACCAAAATTGGAAAACGGTTCTAAGCATTTCATAACCGCTCTTTCAGCAATTTCCCCTGTGCTTTGACCTGCTTCTACTATTTCTACCAGCTCAGGACATGCTCTTTGCATTACCTTGATTGCAGGGTTAAGTTCCTTGATTGCATGAAGGTATGCCTGACTTCTTAATGTACCTGTTGTGCTAATGACGGCAATTCTGTTGTTTTCGGTAGCTTCTACTGCCGTTACAGCGCCGGGATAAATAACGCCGACTATCGGCATATCATATCTTTCTCTAGCAGCGTCAAGCCCCGCAGCGGTGGCAGTGTGACAAGCTATGACAACAAGCTTCACATCAAGACTACACAAAAAATCTATGATCCTAAAAACAAACCGCCTTACTTCTGCCTGTGACCGGGGACCATACGGAAAATTTTTTAAATCGCCAAGATAAATAATGGATTCATTAGGTAGAACATTGCGGACAGCCTTAAATACTGTTAATCCTCCGACACCTGAGTCAAAGATACCGATGGGCCTGTTATCTGCCATTCGTCCTGAATAAGTACTTTTTCTATCCGGTTTTATTCTCGCGTGGTAAAGGCCTAAATCCGACAGGCGCTGTTGGCTTTTCAATTTTCCGCATTCTTCTAAAAATGAAGACAGCCTCTGATGATGCACTTAGTGTCGTTACTAGATCCCACCCATCGGACGAAAGATCATTTAATCTTTGAACTAAACTCGCAGAGTCAATAGGCTCGCTAAGAGATATCTTTTCAGCCCAATATTCCCATCCCTGCGATGGTGAATCTACAATCGGCGGCGTTATCGCCTCGCTATCTTCCATTAACCACCGCCTCATATAACTCTGACAATCTAGACCGATTTCTGGATATCAGGTAATAAACTAGCTTGCCCACAAGTTTAACGGGTTTGAACTCAATAACATTGAGTAACCAATTTGGCCATCCAACTAGTTTTCCTAGATATTTCACCGCATCAATGTCTTTTAGGACTCTGCCATGTTTGTCTATTACATGTATGCTTTTTTGAGCCTGGTGCAGATCGATACCAAATGCCGAAAGCACCTCATATTCCTGTGTAGACCTTATATCTAGCTCACTCAGCTGTCTTTCAAGATAGGCTGCACCACTTACGCATATTGCACAATCAGTGTCTATAAACATGACTACTGCATCATGTCGCATCAAGGCGACTGGCGGATTCGAACCGCCGATCGAGGTTTTGCAGACCTCTGCCTTAACCACTTGGCTAAGTCGCCTCACTTCGTAAACCATTCCACACTCATAATATCATCAAAAGCGCCTTTAATTTTTCCATAGCAGCTCTGCTACTCGCCACACTTTACATTAAACGTAAATGTGCGAGCACACTTAGAAGCAATCAAGACGTCAACAGAACGAAACTAGGATTTAATATTATACCTTGGAAGGACTTGTTAATTAGCCGGGGTGGTGGAAGGGTAGACACGGCGGTCTTAAAAACCGCTGTCCGCGAGGACGTGCGGGTTCGAATCCCGCCCCCGGCATCTTACTTTTAAAGGACGCTTTTTTCAAACTTAAGCGTGGGACAGTTTCGTCATTCCTATAAAAATTTTTGATGTAACGCTTTTGGGTTAAAGTGACAAAGTTGACAAACTAATTTATTAAGCTATCACAGCTGCTCGTATTCTATGCTCATAGACTTTCTCAAGGCGAGCTATAACTCCTGCACTATTTTTAAGCCACTCCTGGCACCAAATGCGCTCTACATGCCAGCCATGCTGTTCAAGCACCTCTTGACGTAGGCGGTCACGATCGCGAACCATAGGAATTCTGTGATACGAGTCTCCGTCGCATTCAACAGCCATCAAGTACGTCCCAGGTTTCTCTGGATGCTCAACAGCCAAATCAACTCTATATCTTCCCACTCCAAGCTGAGTATGAACTTTCCCCCCAAGAGACTCAAGCTGATTATAGACGGCTTCCTCAAAAGGCGATTCAAAAACCCTATCTGTGCTACTTACAGGCAACAAGCCGCCGTGATGCCAACAACTGTACGCATATTTCAAATACTCATGCAACATGCGTACTCCAGATGAAAAATCACGATTTTAGGAATATCAGTTGACAAAATAGAGCTAATAACTTTAACATGCTCTTTTGCACGTGTTACTGCTACGTTAAGCCGCCGGTATCCGGCCTCGCCAGCTAAAAGGCCTATCTGCATATATAAGCTACCTTCTTTATCCTTGCCATACCCTACGCTGATGAAAACCACATCGCGTTCATCCCCTTGAACTCATTCGAGATTCTTCACAAAGAGCTTCACATCAGTTGTGCCAAGTAAGTGCTCGGATAGCAACCTGTTTCGTCTAGCACGTGACTCAACCTCATTCTGGATAGCCCCCATTTGTCGTTGTGAAAAGGTTACAATTCCTAGAGTTTTATTTGGGTAAAGCTCTATATGCTCCTCTACTAAGTCCGCAACCTTTCTCACTTCCGCCATATTGCGCCCGGTATCATCAGGGCATCACACGCCGTCTTGCATATCAAGCAAACTCGACTCCCACGTTTGCAAAGTGGTCTACAGTAGACGAAAAGCTAATGAGCTCACCGTTGTAAGCTGGCTTGTTAGAAAAATCGATCAATGACACGTACCGGCTACGTTGGTGCGGTATTAATTGTGAACGTAGACATACGAGAGAATAGGCATAAAACTGAGTTACCTCCACACTCTGTACACCTTTAGCATCTTGTCAAGATGCACTTTACAGTAAATGCTTACACCCCTATGAATTCTGCACATGATTTGTTGACAGAGAAATTAGAATATGTGATACAGCATAGTTGTAAAATACCAATTTCACATATCTGATTGGGGAAAAGTAAGGCAAGATTTTTCGAAGGTGAAAAAAGAATTTCTGGATTTACTAAAAGAAGACCCTGAATTCAAAGAAGAAGTAAGGCGGATTATTTTACCTGAGGAATTAATGCGGGCTTCTGCTGTTCCAGTAAACCTTAAGGAATCGTTTAGTAGTCTGCGCCACATCATGGAAGTATTCAGAGAAGATATGATTGAGCTCAGAAATACAATGCAGACATTCAAGAATGAGATGATCGAATTTAAGCAAGGAATGGAAGCACTTAGAGATGGGACGGTCGAGTTCAAAAGGAAGGCAGACGGCGAGCTGGGTAACTTGCAGGGTAGTGACTACGAAGTTAGGGTGCGTGAGCGTATATTTACCGTACTTGCCACTGAAAAAGCGTTTGAACATTTAAAAAACGGCGATGTCATTCAAGACGTAGTAAAACACATTTCCCGACATTTTGGTAGATAGGCTGCCTTTTGAAGAGAAAGCCAGATTGGTCCAAACGGATATCATTGTCCATGGTGAACTACAAAACAAGAAAGTGTATGTAGCCATAGAGGTATCCGTTTCAGGCAAGACCAATGACATAGAGCGTGCACTAAAGACAGCCCAGATTTTGGAAAGCTTTGGTCTTAACGCCACAGCATTAGTAGTGTACTGGAAAACAGGAAAGAAGTTTACAAATAAAGCCCAGCAAGAAGGTGTATATTCTATACGATGCGGTTATAATACGTGATGCTATTCCGAACAGTCAGAACCAACCTGCATTTCGCTGATAGTCGAATGCCGCACCGCGCTCCGACCCTTTCTGCACATGTACTTAGCTGTCGAGCTCCCTATTATATCCTTGCAGTAGCTTATGGCGTTTAGTTATGTTGGCTTATATATTGTCCAACCAACACTATTAATCTTCATTTGCCTATATAAATCTTCACTTACTAGGAGCCTTGCGACTCCCATTTTAAAAACTGCATAAACGTTAACTACGATACTTAACCTGTTGAGCACTGTTATAAAGCCAAAGGTGTGTACAAAACCAGAGCAGTAGCACTTTATCCGCCTATAAACCCAACATAGCTTGGTGTATTAATAGCTTCGAATAGTAAATTTCTAATACTACGATTAAAGTCGCCTGAGCCAACCATGCCGTGGCAAGTGTTTCCTTCATTAAAGATCCCCAACGTTGTGAGCACAGAGTGCAAGCGGCTTGTAAATTCAAACCTAAATGCTGATTACTTCACATGTTCCTTTCTCAGGCCAAGACAACTGAAATAAAAACAAACCCACCGTTCAATTTAATAGGCTTTCAGGCAATTAAGAAATAAATCGATCAGTTCCCTCGGTTCAATTTCAATCGCAACTCTAGCATTAGGCCTCTTGTGCCATTGATGATAAACATCAGCTATTAGAGCTCCACGCGTTAATTCTCCCTTAGTTTCGACAGTTAAATAGATATCCTCGCTAGTAACAAGTGTTGGGTTACTTATAATACACATTGCAAGCGGATCATGCATTTGAAAGCCTTCCATTTTTCGAAGGGACTTTTGGTAGATCAAACTTTGGCTAATCGAATGTCTACAAAACTCACCAACGCGACTCTTAGGAATCTTTGGTAGATCTTCTTCCTTAAAAATAACCTTAGTTGTAACGTCAAGCGGCACTAGACGCAAATTTATACCTGAATTAAAAACTATGTGGGCAGCTTCTGGATCATAAAATATGTTGGTTTCGGCTACTGGCGTAGCGTTACCAGGCACTCTAATGGCACCGCCCATTATCACTATTTCCTTAACAGATCTCCTTAAGACCTTACTATCACATTGCAACGCTGTGGCTATGTTTGTAAGTGGCCCAATGGCCAATATGGTCAACCCTGGACTGTTCTCTGCCGTCTTAACAATAAATGAGGGTGCAGACTCTAACCTTGGCCGTCCGTCTATCTCTGGCAGACTTGAAAGATCAATTTTATTCCATGGTGCAGGGGCACTGCGCTTCCTCCTCCCCGGCTGTTCATGAAACAATGGAAATGCAGCACCAGCCACAACTTCAATATCCTGCCTTCCCGCAAGGGCCAAGAGCCTTTGGGAATATGTTACAGTAGTCTCAATAGGATTGCGACTCGCTACACAAGTAATGCCTACGATTTCTATGTTCGGCAAAGCTAACCCCATTATTATAGCTAGAGCATTATCCAGCATCATGTCCGTGTCAATCAAAATCTTTTGCCGCTCCATATTAAAGCTGAACATCCAACCTGCTATATACGATAAATCGTATAAACAATCGCTAAAATAAACGTATTTGTAAACGCCTATCCGCCTTGTGAGAGACTGGTGACGCAAATCGCGAGCAACCACACAAGTTGTGCAACAAAGTTGAGTGCTGCGCAACACGAAGTTAATCGCTGGCAACATCACATAACGATAGATATGCAAACTAAACTTGCTACGCATGCCTTGTTCTCTATATAAACCCTGTTAGCCTCCCTCTACACAAGCCTAATACCCGTTAGCATAACAAGGGTAGACATTAATGCCTTCAATCCACGGCCAGATACGGTATCAGCTAATTTTCCTCCAATCCATATTCCAACGACGGAACCCAGCAAAAGGTTTGTCGCGACCCAATAGTTGATCGTACCTGTTAACACATGCGGCACCGCCGCTACTGTTACCATGGAGAGACTTATGGCAAGATCGGTACCAACAATCTCTCTTGATTTCAACTTTGAGAACTTGATCAAAATTGGCGCAACTAGTGCACCAGCGCCTACAGACGTAACACCGACCATGAAGCCGATAACTACCCCTAACCCCATGAGAACACATTTTGGTATGCGAGATGCCCTATAAACGATAACCTTGCTAACCCGTAGAAATGGCAAAACTTTTGACCCTTCTTCCAGAAGAATCGCTGCAGAAGCGAAAATAAGAGCTAAGCCAAGTAGCTTTCTTAATATAATTAGCGAAGCCGGTTCTCTAAGGACGTACGTAGCCCAGACCGAGCCTAGGGCCGCTGCTGGCACTCCGCCTATACCAAAAAATAAAACCCACTCCCAGTTAATCAAGTGCCACCGCCAGTTGCTTATAGTTCCGGTAAGCTTGGCTCCAATGTTGTAGATAAAATCAGTGCCGATAGCATTTTCCATTGGCACACCCATAAAGACTAGTAACGGAGTAAGGATAGACCCACCACCAACGCCTGTTAAACCAACAAGTATGCCAAGCACAAGCCCAATTGCCATAAGCTCAATTGACATAACCTCGACTCCTCAACGTGTGCGCACCAAAAAAGTGTGGTTGGACACAAACTTATTTGAAATAGCATATAAAGCTTTGCATCAGGTAAATTTATTTGTATTCATTTATTAGCAGCTCAAGTAGCAATAAGGCGCCCTTTTTATCAAGTGGTGTATTGCTGTTACCGCAGTAACGGTCAAAAACACACGAAGGACACCCATCATCGCAAGAACATCCACTCAACATTTTCAGCGTTATCGTGGCAAGATCAAAGAAATTTTCATATACTTGCTCTGCGATACCTATGCCTCCTTTATATCCGTCATATATGTAAATCGCAGCCTCATGCAAGCTTATATCAAATACAGTTGAAACACCTCCTACATCATCTTTTCCACCGAGCGCAAGATAGGGAATCATGTGAATCAGAGCGTGCTCTGCTGCGTGCAGCGCCCCATCTGCACTTAAACATTTTTCTTTTAGCAAACGAATCACATCTTCTGACACAGCGACCCATACGGCAACAGTGTCCAACGAAACTTTCAAAGTATCTATCTCTTTGCTATAAATTGGCCTATCATAAGGCATAAGAGTGTAATCATGGACCTGCTCCTCAACATCATCGGGCGCAAGACCTAGCCTAAATTTGGACAGTTTTTTCTCCAGCAAGTGGCTTGTTATTTGGATTGAAACAGAAGACATTGGCTTTGTGTAGCAGTCTGATTCTCCTGGCTCTACTTCTGCAGTACCCGGCATACTGCCTTCTCCTAAAGTCAGGCTCTTTACTCTATATGTATCGCCTCTGTTGATGAAGATCGCTCCAGGGTAGACTTTCAATATAGCCTGCCGACGAGAGAAGGTCTCTAAAAGCTTTCCTTGTATGCGCGCCTCAACTGCAACCTCATCTATAGCATCAAAGTTGATTGACTGTGTGGGGCCTGGCGTTATCCAGCCCTTTGGCGTTTCTGCCATGCGCCCTTTCGTTACAAGCACATCTACTCGCTTTAAAAGCGATGACCCAAAGTATATAGAATCAGCTGCCTTAACTGGGAGCTCCTTACCTGCACATAACAAATGATTCTCGATTACGTATCGGTTGTCGAGGCTTACCACAGCATGCTCATGTGGCATAGAGAACAAATCTTCAGGATTTCTAACAAAATACTGGTCTAGTGGGTCTTCACGAGCCACAAGGAATGCCAATGAAGGCTCTTTTGTTCTTCCTGCCCGACCAGCCTGCTGCCACATTGAGTATATACTACCAGGATAGCCGCAAAGAATAGCCGCCCTTAGGTTTCCTATGGCTATCCCAAGTTCTAGTGCGTTCGTAGCCGCTACCCCTTTAACCACTCCTGTCTTAAGCGCATGCTCAAGTCGCCGCCTATATGATGGTTCATATCCAGCTCGGTAACTCACAATCTTACAAGTGGCAGCCAACTCGTCTGCCCACTTTGCTACAAGTTCAGCACTTTGTCGCCCTGGTGTAAAGCATATTGAAGGTATGTCTCTACGTGCTAAATACGCGAGCAGATCAGCAGCTTGTTTAAGCTCCGATGCATGCGTGTTTGAACCTGCATTCCAAATGATAAAATCTTTGTGCCCGTGCGGGGCACCATCTTCACTTATAACCGCAAACGAAAGGCCTGTTAGCTTTTCAGCAAGTTCTTTTGGATTAGCAATTGTACCCGAAGCCAACACAAACTGAGGACTTGCTCCGTAGTATTCAGAGATTCGAATAAGCCTCCTTAATAGCATCGACATACTCGCACCGCGAACCCCATGATACCAATGCGCTTCATCTACAATTACAAAGGCAAGCCGGCTAAATATTCTTTCCCACAAATAGTGAAAAGAAATATATTTATGAAGCGCAAAAGGATTGGTAAAAACAACCCTTGCGTTTTGCCTAATTGAACCTCTTCTACCTGCAAGCGTATCGCCATCATATATACCAAGTAGGTATATTTAAAGCCGCAAGCTCCAAAAGATCCGATAAACTTTTGTGCTGGTCCTGTGAAAGAGCTTTTAGAGGATATATGTAGATTGCTGTCGCCTCAGGATCATCAATTAGCCTAGTTAGTACTGCTAGATTAAATGCAAGAGACTTGCCAGAGGCAGTAGAAGTAGCCAAAACCACATTATTCCCAGTCAAAATCTCATTAACAGCCTCTGCCTGATGTGACCAAAGCTTTATACCTAATTGATCTAGCGCCCTTTTCAAAAGAGTTGGTAAGGAAATTTTTAGTTCACCGTACACAGCCTCTTTTTCTGGCAAATGCTCTACATAAGCAATCTGACCAGAATAAAACTTTTGCTGTTTTAGTTCATCAATGAGATCGGAGTTGGGGCATTTGCTGTACATGATCCATGCATCGCTGTGCAAGCATACAAAGAGCAATAAGATCGTTTAGATTGTGTTCCAAAATCGCAACAAGCGGACCAATCTGCTTTGTTGTCAGATATTTTCTATAAAAGTAAGGCACAGCTGCACCATCTGGCAAATTGGGATCAATATAAATTCCAAGAATATTACTGCCAACAGACGCAAGTGAAAATTCCGGTAACTGGTCTCGGAAAAGCCTTCTGGCTACATGCAAGAGGTCAAGGTGAACATTATCATTCGAAAATCTAAATCCGTATAAAGCTGACCTATGACGTATCCAACGGATATCTGCTGACAGCCCATTATATGAAATCACAATATCAGCCTCCGATAATACAGCGTTAGCCCATTCTATAACAGCCAGTTCTTCTTTAGCATTTCTTGCTACATATTGAGTTATCTCTATAAATCCTCGTCTTGGTATCGCGAATCCAAATACAATGACCATTTCATTGACCAAACCCAAAGTCTCAACGTCGATGAAAGCAAAATTGCTTGTCTCCAATAAAGGTATTAAACATAAGCCTAATGCGTATGCATTGCTCTTTTCCATGTGCCGCATAATATTAAATAAAGTTCTTGCATCCTTAGCTTGAATAATTTGGAGTAATTCCAAGGCTTTATTGCCAAAGCGAGGATGAGAGCTTAAATCTGAAAGGTCAGATATACCCTCTTTGTACAACTTTCTCTGCCACCAAGGTCCAATACCATGAACTAAGTGCAAAACTGAACACAAGATCTTTTCTGCGCCTTTACTATCTATTTGAGCATGTAGGTCCAAATCATACCTATGTGAGACCTTTAAGCAAACATATGCTGAAGAGAGAGGCGATACAGCCTCGACCGCATCATAGTAGTCATTTATATTCGAGTCTTTATAGCTACTTATCCAATATTTGACAAGCTGATCAGGTTCTGTCGATAACATATGAGAGTTCATCTTATTAAACACTATAACTTTCAGAGGTTAAAAACCAAGCAGCACAAATAGCCAACTAGGTTAGCGATTTACGAGGGTAGCATAGCATGCATCATACCACCCATATGGGGTATCAGCAAGAAACTTGCCACATATCAAAGTAGCCGGATGAGAAATTTTAGACACATCAACTTTACCGCCAGCAATTTCACCAAGTTTTGCTCGAAGTACTTGCTGTGTGGGCCAGTATGCACCGCTTACAATTACTACATAAGCTTCAGTTCCGTAAACCCTAATTAGCTGTTCAGCTACTGGCCGAAGATTGCCAAGCGGCATCATGATAATCAGCGTATCTACGACTCGAGCAACCTGTTCAATATTATCACTGACACCACCTTGTGCCAAATGACCTGTAGTGCAAGCAAAAGATGATGAAATCTCTCGTGTTGTAATTGGTATTCCAGCTACTGCAGCACATGCAGTCAAGGAACTAACTCCGGGTACAACTTCAAAATCAATACCTGCTTTTCTAAGGGCATCAATTTCTTCAGCAAGCCTTCCAAATATCAGTGGGTCGCCACCCTTAAGCCTGACCACAACCCTACCTTCTTGTGCATACCGAACCATCAGTCTATTTATCTCTTCTTGTGAGTGTTTTGCACGTACCTTACCTACGCCTATAAGAACAGCCGTATCTGCACAAAACTCCAACACATCTTTGGTAATTAGGTCGTCATAGAGCACTACATCCGCCATCATGAGGATATCAATAGCCCTTTTAGTCAAAAAGTCACTAGTACCAGGGCCTGCTCCGACAATGTACACCTTCCCTTGATGTCTCAAATCTTGTGCCGCCACATTTTCTGCAATCTTTTTAGCGCTTTCAAGCTCTCCTTGCTTTATTTTTTCTATAACTCCACTTGTATAGACTTGCTTCGAGACTTGCCTTATTTTATCAGCCCCATGACCTTCGACTTTAAGCTGCAAACGAATATCTCCTAATATATGTAAAAGTTCAACTTCAGCTTGATCTATGAGCTTTGCGAGCTTATCCCTTAGCGCAACCGCCACATAAGGACTTTTACCCTCTGTAGATACCGCTATGTGTAGAGCTCCCTTTTTTAATATTGCTGGTGAGATAAAGTTTGAGTTTTCAGTGTCATCAACAGTGTTGATCAAGTGGCCTTTACTATCCGCGCTTTTATATATACTTTTTGCCCGTTCATTGTGATGATAAGTATTGAACACAACAAACGCACTATCCAGTTCCTCATCTTTAGGAAAGCGTTTTATCAGCTCTACTATTCCCTGGTCTGCAAGGTCAACTAGCTCTTTGCAGGGATTTATAGAAAATACCTGAACAAAAGCACCTGCCTGTGCAAGGCTTTTTGACTTAAATAAAGCTTCTTCACCATCACCAAGTACTACGCATTTTCTATTCTCAACACTAAGGAATACTGGATAGTAACCCAATTCCTCCTCACCTATCTTTGAGCATAAGTTAGGATCTGCCATACTTCTGGTCGTGTTAGGTTCTCAGGCGCAGCAGCCCTTGACCTGAGCAACTCACGCATAAGAGTTCCACTTAAGGACTCTCTATCTTCAGCGCTATGGGGGCATGTTCTATCTGATGCCATAGACTGACACTTCCTGCAGTAAAATGCGTTATCAAACTTGATTATTTCTATGCCAATTCTAGACGGAGAAAATCGCTCATCATCGAAAATTCGGTGGGCAGCATGTGGATCATAAAATCCGCCAACTCCCGCATGATCTCTACCCACTATAAAATGCGTGCAACCGTAATTTCTGCGCACTATGGCATGCATAACAGCTTCTCTTGGCCCCGCATACCTCATCCATGCTGGGTTGAGCGAGAATATCACACGTTCCTTAGGGTAATAGTTCTCGAGAAGAGCAGTATAACACTTAATACGAATATCAGCAGGAAGATCGCCCTTTTTAGTCTCCCCTATTATAGGATGAAGCAAAAGCCCATCAACTGTTTCCAGTACAACCTTTTGCAAATACTCGTGCGCACGGTGAATTGGGTTACGCGTCTGAAAGCCTACCATGGTTTTCCATCCTTTTTCTCGGGCGAGTTGACGCACTTCAAAGGGCGTGAGCGTATTGGAATTATTGAATATTGAAGGCACCTTGGCAGCAACAATCGGTCCAGCTAACGCATATTTTGGCATATTAAACAAAATTTCCACACCCTCATGTGCAGTGTCATCGGTACCATAGACAAACTCCGCTTCTTGCCTTGGATCAAGTTCATAGACCTCACTGACATGCATAACGCCTACAAGCTCGTTATTCCAGCGAAGAGCAATCTGGTCTCCTACAATACCATCTGTCGCATGTTTATCGACACGTAATACCACTGGCAGGGTAAAAGGTGCACCGGTACTCAGGCATCCAGATTCAACCACAGATTGATAGTCTTCCGGCCCCATAAACTCATAAATAGGCGCAAAGCTGCCGGTTGCCAGCATATAAAGATCAGATAAACCCCTTGTATCTATATAGACTTGCGGTAGGCTTGCTGCCTTGCCCTCCAGCTCGCCGCTATCCAAATCTACAATTAGCCTCGGTTCCGGTTTAATTAGACCCCTTTGTTCGAGCATCAAGAGAATCTTGTTAACACAGTCTTCCAATGACATTTTGTCAGTTTCTAAGACTAAAGCAGGTGACAATGGTTCTTCGTATGGGTCGTTGACACCTGTGAAGTTAGAAATCTCTCCTGTAAGTGCCTTCTGATAAAGTCCCTTTGTATCGCGCTGAACCAATACATCAAAAGAGCACTTTACGTAAATCTCAAAAAAGTTAGCAATCTTGGCCTTAAGCTCATCCCTTACCTCACGATACGGAGATATAGCAGCTGTTATACAAGCCACACCATTTCTTTGTAGCAAGCTGGCTACATACCCTATTCTCCTTATATTTTCATCTCTATCCTCTTTGCTGTATCCAAGACCCTTCGAAAAGACCTTTCGTACTTCATCGCCATCTAAGATCTCTACTTTGCAGCCACGCCGCAATAGCTCACCCTTTAATGCCGAAGCTATTGTGCTTTTACCAGCACCGGATAGACCAGTCAACCATATTACAAATCCTTCCATAAGCTTTATATCCCTCCGCTTTTGATATCGTAACTATAATTGAACATTATGCCACATTCTTTTGGCTCCTCTTTCGGCTCCCACCACCAGCGACCATCGCGTTCACCCTCGCCATCCTGCACAGCTCTTGTGCATGGAGCACATCCAATCGATAAATATCCCATGTCATAAAGCTTTGAATAGGGAACGTTGTGAATACGAACAAATTCTTTTACCTGTTCAAAAGTCCAGTCAGCTAATGGTGCAATCCGAATTTTTCCTGGCCTTAGAGGGTCCTCTTGCACTGTTTTTACATCTTTTCTAAAATCCGTTTGTCCTTTTCTTATCCCTGTTATCCAAGCACGCTCATTAGCCAGAAACTTTTCAAGAGGCTTTACCTTCCGTATCCTACAGCAGTATTTTCTTAGCGACACAGACTGATAGAAGCAATTATTGCCGTAATTGGATACCATATATGAAAGTTCTGTTGGATCTGGATATAATACTTCAAGCTTAAGCTTATAGCACTTTTGCATATAATCAATTAGTTCGTGAGTCTGTTCGGGTAACCTGCCCGTATCTACTGTAACCACCCTAATTTCATCTAGGATTTTACTTGCCTCATGGATCAAAATACATGATTCCATCTGGAAACTAGAAATAATTGGCGTAGACTCGCCAAACTGTTCAAACGCCCATTCTAAGACCCGCCTAGGTGATACATTTTTATGATCAAATGTGGCAAACTCAATTGATTCAGACAACAGCCCCCACCTCCCTCCTTACTGAGTCCACACCAACACGGAAAATGAAATCGCCTAGGGACTCATTGCTATACCTTTGTTCTTTGTACATGATAGCAATATCACGAATGACTATAGGTATATTTTCAAGTGGAACATTTTCAAATAGTAGTTGCGACAGTCTTGTACCAAATCGATCTCCGCCAGCGTATACGTCGTATTTACCCAGGGTTGTTCCCACAAGGCCTATGTCGCCAAGATAAGGTCGAGCACAGCCATTAGGGCATCCAGTCATGCGTATAGATATCTTTTCATTCTCCATTCCGATTTCCCGAAGCTCTGCTAGCACCTTATCCATCAGTCCTGGCATTACCCTTTCAGACTCAGCAACGGCAAGCCCACATGTAGGTATAGCAGGGCAAGCCATCGAATTAATAATTGGTAGAGGGACGGTTTCAACAGGCCTTATTCCATAACGTAAAAGCAACTTGTCAATCTGCGGTCGTACGCTAGGTTCTATGTCGCATAATATGATGTTCTGTTGAGGTGTAAGCCTGACACCAGGGCGAAAACGTTGAATTACTTCGCGAAGGCCCGTACGGTACTTAGCATTTTCAGTATCTGCTATTCTGCCGTTTTGCACGAACATCCCCAAGTACAAAAGGCCATCACCTTGCTCATGCCATCCAAGATGATCATCGGCGTTAGTCCAGTTAACATCAACAAAAGGCCCCAATTTAAAACCCATACGCGATTCAACCTGGGCCTTGAACCATTCAACACCCTTTTCAGAAATTAAGTACTTAAGACGTGCATGCTTTCTGTCTTTTCTTTCGCCATAATCCCTTTGCACCGTTACAACTGCTTTTGCCACGTCCACAATGCGATCATAGGGCACATAGCCAAGCGGTTTAGCTAAAGCTGCATAAGTGTCAGGCTTTCTATTTGTCCTGCCCAAGCTGCCACCAACAAGCACATCAAATCCATATATATGACCTGTGTTGTCCTTTAGTGCAATAAACGCAAGATCATTTGAATACACATCTACGCAGTTATCCCCTTGAATGGCTATGGCTGTCTTGAATTTTCTCGGTAGATACGTATCACCATAAAGCGGTTCACTTTGTTCCCTCTCTGGTGTAGCCATTATGCCGTCTAACCAAATCTCAACATACGCTGTTGTCGCGGGTTTTAGGTGCGCTGCCAGCTCTGCTATCACCGCCAACACTTCACCACGGCAAGCATCTTTTATAGGTTCTGGGCATGTAATAATGTTCCGCTCCTGATCGCCACAGCCGCCAAGTGCTGTAAGAAGCGTAGTGTTAATCTTTCTGATTGTGTCCTTGAGATTCTTTTTTAAAACTCCATGTATCTGAAAATCCTGGCGTGTTGTTATACGAAGGGTACCGTTGCCATATACTTGCGCAATCTCGTCATGAACAAGATATGCATCCGCTGAAAGCACTCCGCCGGGAATCCTAGTCCGTACCATCATGATATAGTGCTTGTCTAGTCCCAATTTTTTTGCTTCTTTTCTTTTGTCCCTGTCGTCCTGCTGATAAATACCATGGAATTTAAGTATCTGATACGATTCTTCTGTAAAATCCGGGAGCCCATTTTCAAGCTCCTCCCTAATGCTTCCTCTTAAATGATCGCTATTAGCTTTAACCTGTTCCACATATGAGAGATCACCTCTGCTTGTACTGCATCCGCATGCCATGCACATGTCTATACAACCCCCCTTATGCCTATGAATACGCAATAAACGAATATAGGTAAATAAATAATGAGTTTGAGTATAAAAAGGGATGCGTAACGTTGCTTAGCGGCTACAGAGACACGCCGCTATGTAGCAGTAATCTATTTGGTAAGATCTTACTAACGCAGATTGCGTATGGTTAGCTTGCATTACACTGTAAAAGTATATCAAATAAGGCTAACCTATGCTTATGCAAAGCAAATAAGTTACAACGTGCGCAATAGTTGGACAAGAATATAAACTTTTATCTCGACACACAATGATATTGGCTAATTCTATACATAATTTAGACTGAGGAAAATGCTTGAAAAAATACGCATGCCCCAGCTAGGGGAGTCGATAACCGAAGGTACAGTTAGTAAGTGGCTTAAAAGCCCAGGCGACTATGTACATAAAGGAGAGCTTCTTCTTGAGATAGTAACCGATAAGGTTAATGCTGAAATGCCTTCGCCCTTTGAGGGTACCCTTGTGTCTATTGAAGTCGGGGAAGGGCAGACTGTTTCAGTAGGCACAGTTCTTGGAACTATTGAAACGCAAGCTTATACGCCCAGCATTACCTCAGAGTCGCAATCATCGCAAGTCTCGAGCAAAAGCAAGGAAGACCAGTTCCTCTCACCCATAGTTAGGAAATTGTTAAAACAGTACAATTTGGATCCTTCCCAAATCCAAGGGTCAGGTGCACAAGGGCGGATAACCAAAGACGACGTGCTTAGGCACATTGAAGCACAAAGCAAGCAGAAGCAAGAGACGCTAGCACTTAGCGGGATGCGTAAAACCATAGCCGAACATATGATGAAGTCTTCAAGGGAAATACCATCTGCTCTTACTGTCCAGCAAGCTGACGTGTCCGAACTTGTAGCATTCCGACAAGTCTACAAGGACCTTTTAGAATCTCATTTAGGATTTAACGTAACCATATTCCACGTTGCAGCATTCGCGGCTGTAAAAGGGCTACTTGAATTTCCAATTTTTAACTCGAGCTATAAAGAAGACAGCATAGTTATACATAACACGGTAAACCTTGGCATCGCCGTGTCTGTCAATGAAGGCCTTATTGTACCTGTGATAAAAGACGCGCAAACCCTTAGTTTTATTGACTTAGCCAGCAGAATTGATTCAATAGGAAGGCGTGCCAGGTCAGGTAAACTTAATGTAGACGAGATAGAAGGAGGCACATTCACATTGGATAACACTGGTGCAACCGGATCCCTTCTGTCGTACCCGATCATCCATTACCCACAGGCGGCTATACTTACTACTGAAAAAGTAACCAAAGAGATTGTGGTTAATGACGACAATTCTTTTCGCATAGGCTTCATAATGAGAATGTGCCTTGCGTTCGATCACCGGGTAACAGACGGTGCAACGGCAGGAAAGTTCCTGTCATACGTAGCACAGGAAATTCAAAGCTTTGATTTTCGAAGCATAAAAGAAATTAGGCAAATACTAAACCATGGATAAGGAAAACACCACGACACCATCGCGATTACCGCCTTGGATTAAGGTTAAGCTACATCAAGGCGAGAATTTTCGCGAACTTAATACTATTGTTACCACACAAAATTTGCACACTGTTTGCCAAGAGGCACATTGCCCCAATATATACGAATGCTGGAACAGGAGAACAGCAACCTTCATGATATTAGGAGACATATGCACAAGAGCATGCAGATTTTGTGCGGTTGTTTCAGGCAGACCAACAGAATTAGATCTTGGAGAACCTCTTCGTGTAGCAAGATCTGTCGCAGCTCTAGGGTTAAAACATGCAGTTATCACTTCAGTAGATCGCGATGATCTAGCGGACGGCGGAGCCATGATTTTTGTTAACACCATTCGTGCTATCAGACATAAGTGTCCTAATACAACAATTGAGGTTTTAACACCAGACTTCCAGGGTGATAAAAGGGCAATTGAAATGGTGGCACGGGCAAAGCCAGATATTTTCAACCATAACGTGGAAACTGTTCCAAGACTCTACGCTCGTGTAAGGCCGAAAGCTGATTTTCAGCGCTCGTGCGAACTATTGTCGTATGTCAAGTCAATTGATTCCACAATCATTACAAAATCGGGTCTAATGGTTGGTCTTGGTGAAACTAAAGAAGAGCTCATAGACACCTTCAAGGCTTTAAGGCGACATCATGTTGATGTTTTAACTGTCGGACAGTACCTCAGACCAACTAAAAAGCACCTGCCTGTTGAAAAGTACTACCACCCAGATGAATTTAAAGAACTCAAAGAGATAGCATTATCACTAGGTTTCGCGCATGTCGAGTCAGGCCCGCTTGTTAGAAGCAGCTATCATGCTGACGAGCACATACCATCGGTTTTGAGAAGTGCACTAGGAGCAGGGGCATGATAAAAGAAGTCAAAACCTGTTGGGTGGGAAGGTTAGACTATAACCATGCGTATAAGTTGCAGGAACAGCTACACAAGAGCGTGTTATCCGGCAGTCAGGACGATGTAATTTTAGTTCTTGAGCACAATCACTGTTTTACCCTAGGAAGGCGGGGTAAGTCCGAAGAGATTCTTTGGGATAAGACAACTCTTGAAAAAATGGGGGTTAAGGTGATACAAACCGATAGGGGTGGCGCTGTTACATACCATGGGCCGGGACAACTGGTCGGGTATTTCATATTGGATTTGAACAGGTTCAACAAGGACATCGTAACCTTTGTCAGATCTATTGAGCAAGGCATCATAAATTATTTGGCAAGATTTTCAATTGACGCCTTTGCTATTAGAGGAAAAACTGGCGTTTGGACTAAAAGAGGTAAAATAGCAGCAATTGGCCTTAAGGTGACAAAGGGCGTAACAATGCATGGTTTTGCGTTAAACATTTCAACCGACCTTACCTACTTTTCAGGCATCATAGCTTGCGGGCTTCCAGACGCCCAAGCTACCTCGATTCTTCAACTAACCGGCAATGCCCCTACGGTGAGTCAGTGCAGCTTTGACGTAATAGACGAAATTGGAAAAGCATTTGGATTTAAAGCTGTTGCTTCAGATCTAAGCTGTGTGCTACACTACACTGGAATATCCGCTAACCCTGTAATTTGACCCAGTACATGCAGCAGACTTCAAGTGCCTTTAGTCATGTAACATATCTTGCAGCCGAGATAGGGCCACGGCCATGTGGTTCACAAAATGAACTTAAAGCTCTACAGTATTGCGAAAACCAGCTTAAGTCTGTTGGATATAAGACTGAGCTACAAAGTTTTAAAACAACTCAGTCATTTTCGTGGTCATACTTTATAATCGTGCTGGTAGCTATACTTGGAGCACTGCTTTCATGGGTAAAAGTAGACTCTGCCGTAGCATTAGGCCTTTGGGCTGTGTTACTTTTTATTGGAGAAAACACAACGTTAAGCCCTCTAGTTAGCAGAATAATACCAAAGAAAACTTCACATAATCTAATTGCAAAATTAACTGAAGGCAAGCCAAAGATCGTTATATCAGCGCATGCGGACAGCGCGAAATCTGGTCTTATGTTCCATCCAAGACTTGCTAAAAATTTTAGGCTTGGGTTCTTGATAAGCTTTTGGAGTCTTGTCGCTATCCCAATCATCGCAATAATAATACTTGTTGCACCAGCCCTTAAAAGCCCTCTGCTGTATATAGAACTGGTACCAGCATTGGTCCTAGCGTACGAAGCGTTTCAGCTAGCTGAACGAGAACTAAACGGTACTTGGGTTTGTGGAGCAAATGACAACGCATCGGGCGTGTCAGTTGCACTGGAAGCGGCACGCAAACTAGCGAGCGCTAATGCGCCTGTATGGGTTGTAATAACTGGAGCAGAAGAAGCAGGGCTATTCGGAATGAATCATCTTATTCGAACCCACCTGGTGGACTTGATTAGTGCCTACTTCATCAACATAGACAATGTGGGTAAAGGGCAACTATGTTATACCACCAAAGAGGGCATGTTATTTGGTATAAGATGTAGCCAACAACTTACACGGCTTGCGGAAAATTGTGCCAAGAGTCTGCCAAATTACAAATCTGTTAAGCCATGTGAATTTCGAGTGATGTCAAACGATTCTTGGATACCTTTGATTCGTGGACTGCCTACCATAACTTTAATTGCACTTGAAAATGGCGTACCAGTTAACTGGCATTGGCCAACTGACACTGTAGAAAACGTAGATGTAGAAAATATAGAAACAACAATTAAACTTGTAGAGAGTATGTGCTATTCACTATTGAATAAGTGAGGCGATGATAAAAAAACAAGCTTTGGTAATCATAGTCAAGCAAGCTTTGCTGCCCACTTGGCTGAAAGCCCCAAATTGGCTCCTCCGCGCTGATGCGTTCACAACTCAGTTCATTACCCATCATGAGGCTATTGGGCTTGGGATTACTATAGCTGCTGAGGAAGCAGGAGTACCTTTGCCAATCCCAGGGGATGTTCTAATAGCATTTGCCGGATACATGGTCTATAACAAACAGCTCAAGTTTGATCAAGTTTTAATTGCCGTAGTAGCTGGAGCATTTGCTGGAGCATCATTCTTATACTTTGTGTCAAAAAGGCTTGGCAGATCCTTTATCTTGGCCTTCGCGAAGTTCGCAAAACTAGAACCCAGCAAACTAGCCCGTGTTGAAAGGGTGTTCCAAAGATGGGGAATTCTGGCAGTAGCCGTGGGCAGGTTAATTCCTGGTCTGCGTATTGCGATGACTATATTTGCAGGAACGATGGATATGCCGTACTTTCTCTTTGCGTCAAGTATATTTGTTTCGTCAATTGTTTGGGCACTAATTTACATTAACCTCGGCAGGATCTTAGGGCCTAGTACAGTTGCGCTTTTGGACATAGTACCAGCGCAGGTTCCTTTCCTAATTGCCGTTCTGGTTATTTCATTTTTATTGTTTTATATATTCAGCCGCCGGCGCAAAAAAGCTGGAAACAATAAAGAACCCAAGACTCTAGGTTAAAAGCAAAAAATTTGCCGAGGGGCGGAATCGAACCGCCGACACGCGGATTTTCAGTCCGCTGCTCTACCGACTGAGCTACCTCGGCGAATGGGTCTACACACGATTATATTATCTAGGAATGTACCGAAGTTTGTAGGCCACAAGCTTAGCATACTTATCATATGGCAACTCGTAAACCTTTCTAACCACATCTGTTGTCAGTATTTGTTTTCCGCTGTGCATGATCAACAACTAGCACACCAAATCACATGCCACCATAAATGAATTCCAAAATGATAAATACACTAGAGCATTCTACATACTGGTGGGCAGTGCTGGACTCGAACCAGCGACCTCCTCGTTGTAAGCGAGGCGCTCTAACCTCCTGAGCTAACCGCCCCTTTCTCTAAAAAATAATACCTTAATAGAGTCGGCAAAGACCTACTTGCGGAGCAGCTTAAGGGCAGCCATAAGTTGTGGATCTTCTGTATACGGAATAAGCTTATTCAGCGGGTCAAACTCTTTTGCATTTTTCGGCATAGGAACAACTATATTTGGTTCAATTCCAATGCGATTTATTGACTTACCATCCATGGTTAACCAGTGCATAACCGTTAAATGAAGATCACCACCATTTCGCAGTACAAAGTCCTCCTGCACTGAACCTTTCCCAAACGTTTTTGTGCCAAGTAATTTAGATCGTCCGCTTTCCTGCAAAGCACTCGATACTATTTCTGCGGCGGATGCTGTATTGCCATTCACCAAAGTTATCATTGGAATATGCAAAGCTAGCTTCGCGCCTTCTACAGGTTGCTTTTCAATAACGCCCGAGCGTGTTTTAAACTCGAAAGCAGTCCCATTTGATATGAAATCGCCAATAACATGCTGCGCAGCTGTAACATAACCCCCCGGATTGTCACGCAAATCCAAAATGAGGCCAGAAGCTTTCTTAACATACTTACTTAAGTAGTAGTTCAGGCTTGATACAGTATCACTGCCAAAAAAATAAATACGGACATACAGTATATTTCCAGGCAGCATTACCGCATCTACGCTTGGAGCCACGAGATGCCGTCGGGCAACTGAATATGTGTAATCTTTTCCGTTTCTTTCAACTGTGATTTTAACCTTTGTGCCAGCTGGCCCCTGGATTATGCTGGCAACACGATTAGCACTCATACCTTTAGTCGAGACACCGTTGACAGCTACGATAATGTCACCAATACGTATACCAGCTTGTTCTGCAGGAGAATCAGGAATAAAACCTGCAACTTGAGGTAGATCATTCGTAAACTCAATATATACCCCAATACCTGAGTATTTACCCCCGAACCCCTCTTGCTCAGCCTTATATTCTTTAGGCGTAAGATACGCAGAAAATCTGTCTCCCAATGAAGATATAAATCCCCTGAGAGCGCCATTTGTCAGCTGGCTAGGTGAAATATCCGGCCTATAGTAATTATTTTCAATGATGCTAGCGGCTTCACCTAAAGTTGCTATACTCAGCCCTGCCGTACCTCCAAAAGGAGGCACAGGAAGCGCAATTGTCCTGTCAACAGTTATACCAGTCCAGAAAAAGACAGCTGCAACTATAATTCCTAACAGCACATAGCTAGCAGTAGACCCTCTTTTCATCACACCTTGTGCACTGTACGACTTTGTAAATATAGAATGTCTGGCTTGGCAATCATGCTTTTCTCATCAAAGTATAACTAGCAGGCCACTACCTAATCGTGGGTATTGGAAAACAATTAAGTAAATTTGAAGGATGCCAAGCTAAATGCTTACGTATCTTCTAATTCCGATCATGCTTCCTATAGCACCAAAGAAAACACCGCTTGATAAGAGCCCGAGCTCCAACCATAGCTCAAATTGTGCATTGTATACTATAGGCACAAAAAACAAGTTGGCATGAAGTAGGTGCACCAAGGGCTGATACGTCGCAAAAATAACCCCTATCGCAAAGATAGACCCCATAAGGCCAGTAATAATCCCCTCGACAACAAAGGGAAGCCTAACCATGTACTCACTAGCACCAACAAGCCTCATTATTTCGATTTCGCGCCTTCTCACATACACAGTGGTACGTATTGTGTTCATAACAACCAGCACACATATTACAGCCAATATTAAAGCTATAATTGATTCAATTACCTTGACCCAGTAATCCAGAATGCCCATCCGATGAACTATATTCGCTTGGAAGTCGGTTGGTAACAGCGAATCCGCCCAAGGCCAATGTGTGGCAAGTTCGTTTATCCTTGGCAACTTGTTTATAGAACTTACCTTGACGTACAGTCTTGCTGCAATTGGGTTGCCCTGTATCTGGGTTGCAACAACCTTGTCAGCAGGATTTTGCTCGAATATCTGCAATTCCTGGCGTTTACTGCTGTACCATACTGAGGTCACGTAGGGTCGCTTTTGCAGTGCTCCAGCAAATATATAAACCTGCTTAAGCGGAGTATTGTCGGCAATGTTTATAGAAATAAAACTTACCTGTCTTTGATATGAATTAAGCACTTGTAAAAATGATGTTCCTGCGATCGCGCTAACTCCAAGAAGTAGAAAAATCAAAAATACAGTAAATGTGCTTGCCAGACTTACGGGCGCATTGCGCCAAAAACTGTTCCAACCGCTTTTGATGGTAAAGCTGAGGTTAGAAGTCATAACTGCCAAACCTCGTGTCTTTAACAAGCTTTCCTGAATTTATGGCAATTACCCTACGCCTCATTAGATTGACAATTTCCCTGTCATGAGTAGCGACAAGAACAGTGGTCCCATTCGCATTGATCTTAAGTAACAGTTGCATAATCTCCCAGGAAGTTGCTGGGTCTAGGTTGCCTGTAGGCTCATCAGCAACCAATATTCTAGGATTATGGACAAGCGCTCTAGCTATGGCTATGCGCTGCTGCTCCCCACCAGACAACTCATGGGGGTAGCGTTGTTCTTTGTTGGCTAAACCGACTGTTGCGAGAAGGTCACAAACCTTTGAATGTATGTCTTTCTCATGTACACCAGTGACTCGCAAAGCAAAAGCTACGTTCTCATATGCGGTCAATCTCGGCAAGAGCTTAAAATCCTGAAACACTACACCGATTTTACGTCGATACATTGGAATATGACGTCTACGCATTCGAGTGAGTTCCGCACCATCCACATAAATTCGCCCGGACGTGGGGAGTTCTTCTCGGATGAGCAACTTAACTATTGTGGACTTCCCTGACCCTGTAGGTCCAACAAGGAACACAAAGTCACCCCTAGCTACGCTTATGGTTAGATTGTCAAGTGCTACGATCTCGTCACTGTAGCGCTTTGTAACACGCTGAAAGCTTATTATGGGGTGATTTTTTATGGTAGACAGAGTGTCTTTATATTGTGACGTCTGCATCGGCACTTACCATATATAAGCAAAACCTTCGCTTTAATTTATCAAAATGTGTGGTAAATTGCAACAAAACCTTGGCGCCAAAAAATAAAATCTACCTGTTCTGGATAGACCACTTAAGGTAACTTTGAACCAGCTCGTCCAGTTCTCCCTCTAACACAGCCTGTATATTACTGGTCTCATACCCAGTCCGGTGATCTTTAACCATCGTGTTGGGATGTAACACATAGGTTCTTATTTGGTTACCCCACTCAGCTATTACATGTTTTCCTTTTAGCTGCGCCTTTTTTTCCTCCAGCTCTGCTCTTTGCCTTTCAAACAACCTAGCTTTAAGGATTTGCATAGCGGTTTCCCTATTTTGAAGCTGGGAGCGCTCATTCTGGCATGTTACTACAATTCCTGTCGGAATATGCGTTATGCGAACAGCTGAATCCGTCTTATTAACGTGCTGTCCACCATGCCCTGTCGCTCTAAACGTGTCTACCCTTATATCCTGAGGCAAGATTTCAATATTGATCTCTTCTGTAATTTTCGGAATTACTTCCACAAGAGCAAATGATGTGTGCCTCCGATGTGCAGCGTCAAATGGCGAAAGTCTTATTAATCGATGCACTCCTTTTTCACTTTTGAACCATCCATACGCATTTTCACCGCGAACCTCAAGAGTGGCACTTTTTATTCCAGCTTCTTCGCCTTCAGATATATCTACAATCTCACATTCGAATCCTTTTCTTTCACACCACCGTGAATACATTCTCAACAACATAAGCGCCCAATCTTGTGAATCAGTTCCGCCGGCACCCGCGTGTATCGATACAAAAGCATCATGGTCGTCATAAGGATCAGAAAATACAAGTGCTTGTTCTTGTTCCTCTAGTTTGTGGGCAAGCTCACTGGCATGATGGTAGATCTCGTGCATCAGTTGCACATCTTCAGTCTCCTGAGCAAGCTGCTCGAGCTCAAGTAGCTCTTTTGCCTCTTTTTCTAACGACTCGAGCAAATTTACCTGTTTTCTAACCCTTGCAAGAGCTTTTGCTTGAGACTGATAAGCTGCAGGATCATCCCATTTGGCATTGGCTAAATGCTGCTCAAGTTCTTTTAGTAGCTCTACCTTATGGGAGTAGTCAAAGGTGCTCCTTTAAGCGCTGTACGCGCTGGTAAAGGTCATAAGTAGCTAAATCAGCTTCTAACGCCATATCCTCTATTTTTTCGTCACTTACTATAAGCTCACCGACCGTGGCACTTTTTGTACTTTAAGCCAGATCCGCAGGGACATGGATCATTTCTTCCTACTTTACCAAAAGAGCCTGCCGCCACGCCGGCAGCCGGAAGAGCTACGTTCTTATTTGTTTTGCCATTAGCCTTTTGGTCGCCCTTTCCATCAAGCGGAACCAATGTGGGTTCTACATGGGCCGGAGTTTCAATCACTACTTGAACTCTAAAGATCAATTTAACAACATCTTCCTTTATGTTATCTAGCAATTCATTAAACGCATCAAATGCCTCTCGTTTGAATTCAACGAGAGGATCAACTTGCCCATAGGCACGCAAGCCTATGCCTTCACGCAAGTACTCCATCCTAGTAAGGTGATCTACCCACTTGTTGTCAATGGTATTTAATAAAATCCAGCGCTCCGCAATCCTCATAACTTCCGGGGGTAATTGCTTTTCTCTTTCCTCATAAGCTTTTACCCCAAGGTCGTAAAGAAGATCGGCAAGTTGTTCTCTAGACTCATACTTAACTTGTTTCACCGCAGATGGATCAAACCAAAAGTATTCATGCATGTGGTTAATCAGACCTTCTATGTCCCAAGCTTCAGGATTCTTACCAGTGCAGTATAAATCCACATACTTGTCAACAATGTCTCGTAGCATGTCAAGAATATTCCGTCGCGTGTCAACGCCTTCAAGGATCTTCCTACGCTCGCCGTATATAACCGCACGCTGCTCATTCATCACATCGTCGTATTCAACCACACTCTTGCGCGCGTCAAAATGGAAGCCTTCAACTTTTCTTTGAGCAGCTTCTATGGACTTAGAAATCCACTTATGTTCTATAGGCTCAACATCGAATCTCTCCATTATCTTCGCAATTCTATCAGCCTGTGGCCCAAAAACTCTCATAAGCTCGTCTTCCAGGGATACAAAAAATCTTGAAGAACCTGGATCACCTTGGCGACCTGCGCGACCACGAAGCTGATTATCGATGCGTCTTGCCTCATGCCGTTCGGTACCTATAACATGCAGCCCTCCAAGCTCAGCGACACCCTCCCCAAGAACAATGTCTGTACCTCTGCCTGCCATGTTGGTCGCTATAGTAATAGCTCCCCTTTGTCCTGCTTGGGCTATTATCAACGCCTCTTTCTCATGGTTTTTAGCATTCAATACCTGATGCGGTAGGCCTCTTTTTTCTAGCATTCTTGATAACTTCTCAGACTTCTCGATACTTACAGTACCAACCAAGACAGGCCTACCCTTTTTGTGCATCTCTTCAATTTCATCCACAACTGCTTTAAACTTAGACTCTTCAGTTTTATAGATAAGATCTGGGTAATCTTCACGTATCATTGGCTTATTTGTCGGTATTACTACTACATCAAGTCCATAGATCTTATGGAACTCCTCAGCTTCAGTGTACGCAGTGCCTGTCATTCCTGCTAGCTTTTCGTAAAGACGAAAGTAATTCTGGAATGTAATGGTAGCTAGCGTCCGCATCTCCTGCTGGATCCGTACCCGCTCTTTCGCTTCTATCGCTTGATGCAGGCCATCACTCCACCGCCTACCAGGCATCAATCTGCCTGTAAATTCGTCAACAATAATTACTTCCCCGTCTTTCACAACATAATCAACATCTCTCTGATAGAAGCATTTGGCCTGTAAAGCCTTATTTATTAAATGTGCCTCTTCAACATGGGCTAGATCATAAAGGTTCTTGATCTTGGCCATCTTTTCGACTTTCGCAATACCTTCTTCTGTGAGCGCCACCGTCTTGGTCTTTTCATCGGTGGTATAGTCAATATCAGGTTTCAGCATCGCCGCTATACGAGCAAACTGCATATACTTCTCGGTCGACTCTTGGCTTGGCGCCGATATTATAAGCGGCGTTCTAGCCTCGTCTATAAGGACAGAATCCACCTCGTCAACTATCGCATAATAAAGATCTCGCTGGACACATTCACTCAGATCTTGCACCATGTTGTCGCGAAGATAATCAAAGCCAAACTCATTATTGGTGCCATATGTAACATCGCACAAATACACTTGCTTCCTCGTAACAGGGCGTAGGTGCTGTAGGCGCCAGTCAACATGTGACTCATCAGTGTAGCCTGGGTCGTATATTAAAGATAAATCATTACCAATTACGCCAACAGTGAGCCCAAGCTTGTGATATACCGGCCCCATCCAACCTGCATCTCTTCTAGCCAAAAACTCATTAACAGTTACAACATGTACACCTCGTCCAAGCAAAGCATTGAGATAAACTGGCATTGTAGCTGCTAAGGTTTTGCCTTCACCAGTTGCCATTTCAGCAATCTTGCCTTGGTGCAGTACTATCCCCCCTATAACCTGTACATCAAAAGGCCGCATCCCAATTGCTCTTCGCGCAGCTTCTCTACATAGGGCAAACGCTTCAACCAGCAAGTCATCAAGACTCTCACCAGACTGGGCTCTTTGCCTCAACTTATTGCTGTATTCCAGCATTTGTTCATCTGACAAGGCCTGCATACGCGGTTCAAGCGCATTTATTTTGGCAACAGTCTTCCGATGCTGCTCTATTTCTTTTTCGTTAGAATCTAGCAGCTTTAGCGCCAACTTCTTTGTCGCGTCTTTTAAGGAAAACATACTCACGCTTGGTAGGGCTCCACTAATGTGTATCCGCCTGCCGGATTATGGTATATGATTGCCAAATCTCCAGTTTTGGCATTGGTAAAAATGTGGAACGGCATCCCATTTTCATCCAGCAGCTTAGCTGCATTTTCTACAGTATCTATATACACAGGCACGCGCCTCACAGTAATGTTTAATTCTTCCTCAACTATTACGCTAGCAAGCTTCTCTTCAAGGGAAATCCTCTGGTGTGAGGTCGTTTTTTCCTTAATTTTTCTTATCTGCCTGTCAACTTTGTCGATCGCCAAATCAAACGCGCTTTTAAAGTCTATTCCTCGTTCCTCTGCATGAACTGTTTTGACTCTACCTGCATCTATTTGTACTGTAATTTTGGCAATCTTGGCTTTTTCACCATCTTTTGCGTTTTCCGCAATTAGCTCAAGCCTAGCATCAAAAATTCTTTCGTAAATTCTTTGAAGCTTTGCAAGCTTCTGCTCAAACCTTGCCTTTTCTTGAGCGGTCAATTTTCCTCCTCTGTCAGTTATAACTATTTTCATCTCGCCAGCTCCCCTCCGGTCACAATATCTCTATCTATAGTATAGACAGCTACAAGACACAAATAATCTATAGCAAGGACAATGTCTGCAATCCCTGTGTTGCCACTGTTAAGCAATGCTACTAACAATCTTTGCAACACATTATTAAAATAAGCCTAAATATCCGGAAATATTGGATAAGCAATAGAAGCCAACTAAGCCTAATTCACCTTAGCCCGTATGAAGAAAACGATGGGAAAAGTTTATTGATGCCCTCAGGAATAGCGAGACCCTGAGCAGCCAATCTATCCAAAAGACGCGGGCGGATGCCAGTGGGTCTAAATTCACCTTTTATTGCACCTGAGTTGTCTAATCCTTTGGGCTCGAAAACAAAGATGTCTTGCATTGTTATAGTGTCACCTTCCATACCCACAATTTCCGAAAGATGGGTGACACGCCGGCTCCCGTCACGGAGCCTTGCAACATGAATTATAAGGTCAATGGCTGAAGAAATTTGCTGTCTTATCGCTCGCAACGGCAGGTCAATTCCAGCCATGAGCACCATTGTCTCAAGTCTACTCAATACATCCCTTGGTGAATTTGCATGAACAGTAGTCATGCTGCCATCATGGCCAGTATTCATTGCTTGCAACATATCAAGCGCTTCTTTGCCCCTACACTCGCCAACAATGATCCGATCTGGGCGCATTCTAAGCGCATTGATCACAAGATCTCTAATAGTTATGTCTCGCTCCCCAGGTTCTGTCGCAGGCTTTGTCTCCATACGACACACATGCTCTTGCATAAGCTTAAGTTCAGCTGCATCCTCAATAGTAACGATCCTTTCATTGCTAGGCACAAATCCAGATAGAACGTTAAGTAGAGTCGTCTTTCCCGAGCCAGTACCTCCAGATACAATTATGTTTGACCTTGCAAGTACTGCCGCCTTCATGACAGCTAAACATTCTTGCGTGAAGGCGCCTAGCCTCAGCAAATCATCCGGAGTCAGTGCACGCTTACTAAATTTCCTTATTGTCAGCAGCGGTCCATCCACAGCAATCGGTCTCAATACTACATTGACCCTAGAGCCATCTATAAGGCGCGCGTCTATAAGCGGGTGGTTCTCATCAGCCATCCTACCAACCGCTTCGACAATGCAGTGTATTGCTTCAAGAAGTTGGTCTTCGGAATCAAAAGAGAGCTCGGAAAGCTCAATTTGCCCATCCCGCTCTACGTAAATGCGTTCATGCCCAACTGCCATTATTTCAGTTATACTGTCATCCTCAATTAAAGGCCTAAGTGGCCCAAGATTCTCAAGATACTGTTTCGGCAATATAAGTCCACTTTGCGTATTTGCCATGTTTTGCTTCTCCTAAATTACAATCATTCTACGCATAAAATTGGAAGCTTTTTCTAAGTATGACGATGTCTAAAACAACCCTAGTAACACGTCCACATGCAGCATTTTCAGGTCAATTCGCAATATCTTCTACAACAAATTCTATGCTTGCCCCATTTTTTAGACCAAAACGCCGTACGGTTCCTGCTGGCAGCTCTACAACACCTAATGCCCTTCGTACATACGGCACAAACCCAGTCCACGGTTTAAGGCTTTCGGCTACGTGCACGATCTTAAATGTGGCATCAAAAAACACAGCATCTATAGGAAACCGCATGAATGCCATGTGAATACCCGAACACGGTACCAAGGCTATTCCCTCATTCGGCAACAGCGCAGATGCCCCCATAAGCCCTATTAGTCTGCCTCTAAAGTCTCTTATAACTCTTACCCTGATTCCAGTGTCGTTTGCATTAAGGATAAGCTTGTAGAAATCCTGCCTATGATCCATGCCGAATAGTCTACTTAATGAAAGTTTTCATTACTATCAGAACTGCAGGACCAAGCAACACAAGCCAAAGGGTAGGGAATATGCATCCAATCATAGGAAAAAGCATCTTTAGACTAGCCCTGGCTGCCTTTTCCTCAGCTCTTTGCTTGCGTTTGGTCCTTATCTCATCAGCTTGTATCCTTAAAACACGGCCTAAACTGACACCCATTTGCTGCGACTGTATTACGGCTTGTGTAAAATTCTGGACTTCTTCAATTCCAATTCGTTTGGCCATATCATCCAAAGCTTCCAATCTTGATTTGCCTAGCTTTACCTCTATAAGAAACTGCTCTAACTCACTTGAAAAAGCGTTGTTGTATTTCTCAACCACTCTAGCCACCGCCGCATCAAAGCTAAGGCCTGCCTCAACCGCGGTGGTCAGAAGATCAATCGAATTTGGTAAGGCCAATAGTATCTCTCGCTTGCGTTTCGCAATCTTTTGTCTGAGCCATAAGTCAGGGTATATATATCCCAAAACGCCACCAGCAATTAGGCCAAGAGCGCCCAGGGCAGGCTTAGCAATAGTAATTCCCAAGACAAATAACACAAGACCTAGACCAAGAGCCGCTGATATCTTAAGTGCTATAAAGTCTGCTGGCTTTACCTTAGAACCCAAGCCGGCCAGAAAAATCCTTTTTTGTAATTCTTGCTGCTGATGGGTAGGGGTACGTTTTGACAAAAGATCCCGTATTCGGTTTGCAATCGGACGCAGAACCCTATCGCTAAGCGGCCGCTGTAATTCAATAATCTGAAGATTAACTGTTTCACCTTCAAAGACAGCTAGTCGCTGGTGGGTAGTATCTGTCTTAGGATCAACAAGCCCTGCTACAAACATGAATATCCCTATGCCAACTATTCCGGACAGCAAAATTTCGATCACTTCAGACCTCAATTTGAACTATTCGTCGAATGAAGAAATTACCTAAAAGAATTAGCACAAAAGCTATGCCAAGAATTACAAATCCAACAACACTTTGAAGCATTGGTCTAAAGTAGGTAGGTGCTATAAAATACAACAATAAGCCCAATATGACAGGGAGCAGTGAGATTATCCATCCTGATCCTCTTGCTTGTGCTGTTAGTGTCCGAACCTCGCCTTTTATGCGAACACGCTCTCTGATTGTATAGCTTATGTTGTCTATGATTTCGGAAAGATTTCCGCCAATCTGCTGATGTATATTGATAGCAGTGACTAAAAGCTCGAGATCATCACTTTGTACTCTTTTCAATAAGTTGTTCAGCGCTTCTTCTAGACTTAACCCAAGCGCAACCTCCTTCACAACTCTAGATAGCTCGGTACTGATAGGTGGCACGCTGTTATGCGCAGCCGCATCCAACGACTGCATCAAAGAATACCCCGCTTTCAACGAGTTAGATATCTGAGTCAAAGCTCCATCTAATTGAGCATTAAACTGTTTTAAACGCTTCGACTCCAAATGCCGTAAATAAAATTTTGGAGCATAGTAACCGACTATAAACATAAGTAGTGCAGCGATAATTGCATCTGTACGTAAAAAAGCAAGACCCGCCAAAACAATCCCAGAAATGAGACGTATTACATAGAACTCTGAAGGCCTAAGGTTTAGGTCAGCCCGGCCAAGTTCCTCAAGAAGCTTATTCTGAGGCTGTATGCGGTTAGCCAAGAGAAATATAGGTTCTCCTACATATGCTAGTATCCGCCGAAGACCACGAGGTTCATCCTGTCTTATGACTTCTTTGTTGGGCTGCTCTTCTTCAAAAATTTTTAGGCGTTCAGAAGGTTCAAGCTCTGCCGATCCTAAACCATATATGGCTAGATAAATTCCTAAAGCAAACACAAAAGCCAAGCCCAATATAACAACCATCTCACCCTTCTCCTAGTAAGTCAATAAACCGGCTAACATCTTCTGGTGCTTCAGATGGCTCGAATATACTTTTATCAATATGCTCCCCAGACACAAGTATCTTATCTAAAACTTTCGGCACATAACCTGTGGCCGTATGATAACCAACTACCTCGCCAGATTCCTTAACCCCAACTTGCTTATAGACAAAAATATCATGCATCTCAATTTGACCATCTATTATACCCGTGAGCTCCGAAATGTTAACTATCCTTCTCTTTCCGTCACGCATTCGATCCTGATGAATTACTATATCTATTGCCGAAGCTATTTGGTCTCGGATTGCCCTGGATGGAAGTTCTGTTCCAGCCATAAGTACCATCGTTTCCAGGCGTGACATCGCATCCCTTGGTGAGTTGGCGTGAATAGTTGTCATGCTGCCCTCGTGACCTGTATTCATTGCCTGCAACATATCTAACGCCTCGCCCCCGCGGCATTCTCCAACAATTATCCGGTCTGGTCGCATCCTAAGACTATTGATCACCAGATCACGTATTGGTACCATGCCCTTGCCCTCAATATTCGGGGGTCTTGCTTCAAGCGTAACAACATGCTCTTGGTTTAGCTGTAGCTCGGCCGCATCTTCGCACGTAATTATCCTTTCCCACGAGGGGATGAACCCTGAAAGCACATTAAGTGTAGTAGTCTTTCCTGATCCGGTACCACCAGATACCATCAGGTTAACTTTTGCCCTCACCGCCGCCGCCAGAAATTTAGCCATAGCTTCGCTTAAAGTTCCTAGCTTTATTAGTTCCGGCATAGTAAGACGCTTGCGTCCAAACTTCCTTATAGTCATACACGGCCCTTTTATGGCAAGTGGTGGGATTATAACATTAACCCTGGAGCCATCGGGAAGCCGCGCATCGCACATGGGAGAACTCTCATCAACTCGCCTTCCAACAGTGGACACAATCCGATCTATCACCATCATCAAGTGGTGAGTATCCTCAAAGGACACATCTACTTTTTCAATACGCCCATACCTCTCCACATAAACTTGCTTTGGGTTATTTACCATTATTTCCGTAATAGTTTCGTCTTTCAGCAATGGCTCAAGTGGACCAAGTCCCAGTACATCGTCCAATATCGTCTCAACAATCTTAAGTCTTTCTTGCCTTGAGACTATAACGTCAGACGCAGCTATTTCTTCATCCACAAGTTGAGATACTAAGGAGGCAATCTCGGCCCGATCTGAGGCATCAACGGAATCCGCGTACTCTGCCAGGAGCCTTCTATGAACCTTTAGTTTGATTTCTTGTACCCCAGATGTCCTAGTAATGCCGGCAGAACCTATGCGTGTAATTAGTCTTGACTTTCGCTCTATTGGGGATGAGTCTGCCAGATTTGATACTGAGCTGCTTTTGTTGTAGAATGCCGGAAGGTCAACCGCCACAGTGTCTAGCACCTCATCGGCATCCTCTTTTTCCTCATCTGCTTTTTTTACTCGATCTAATAGGCCCATCTCTTATCCTGTCAGTTTGCTATTTCCCTTTGACATGCAAAAAGTCTTTTGAACTTTCTGCATGCCTACCTTGAGACACAATTTTTTTCGCAAGGGCAAACATTCTTCTTGATATTTCAGCGTTTGGATTATCCAGCACAAATGGAATACCCTTGGCATAAGAATCCAGAACCAAATTTCCATTGCTTGGTATTTGTTCAGCCACCTTGAAGCCAAGCATCTTCTCCAAGTTGTCTATACTTATGCTAGCCTTCGCATCCGATCTATTCACCACAAGCAGCACATTATTCAGCGGATATCCAAGTGAACCAAGGACCTTTAGCGTAAGCTTCACATCCTTAACCGCAGGCAGACCAAGATCTGTCAGCAGAATTATCTGGTCACTGTGATCAATCGCCTCCAGTGTTGGATCGCCAAAATTGGCAGAAGTGTCAATCACTATGTACTCAAACATCCTGCTCAGTTCTTTAAAAATAGCCCGTAGGTGAGTAACTGTTATCAAGTCTGCAAGCTCTGGAGATAGAGGTGCACAAAGCACTTCCACATCGTAAATAGGTGCCAACACCTTGGATATAATTTCGCTTGATATCTCATCAACTTCTATTAGGTCCGATATATTCTTGCGACCATCTACATTTAGCAAAACCGCTATGTCGCCAAACTGAAGATCCAGGTCTACAAGGCAAGTCTTTGCTTTCTCAGAAACAGCAATCGCAGCTGCAAGATTAATAGAAAGCAGTGTTCTTCCAACACCACCCTTGGGACTAATAACACTTACAACATGCGCGTTGCGATCACCTCGCGCATCATAAACTATACCTTTATCCTCTTCAATACTTTTGGCTTTTCTCAGCTCTGATTCATAAGTACGTCTTAAACTTGCAACAAGCTCTTCACCCGTAAATGGCTTAACTAGATACTCACGAGCACCTGCTTGCATAGCGCGTCTTATGTAGTCCCTCTCGCCTTGTACAGACATTATGACCACTGGCAAAAATGGCCTTTGCTCAGTAATAATTTGTGTGGCCTTGATACCATCTATCTCAGGCATATTGATATCCATAAGTACAATGTTTGGGTCAACCTCATTCAACTGCTCAAAGGCCTGCTGCGCACTTCTAGCGCAGCCAACAACCTCAATATCAGGTTCAAACGAAAGCAGTTTCTTTAGGTTATCAAGCGTAGCAGGCACATCATCTACGATCAGTACCTTTATCTTGCCCATCCCTTACAACCCATAAGTACTGTTGATTTGCGAAACACTCACAGGCGGAGCAGGTGGCGGCGGACTATTGTAATTGTAGTGAGAAAGCAAAACATATCGCACCACCGCGTTGTCTAATAGCCACTTTAGATACACAGCTTGTTGTAGGGTAAGCTGAACAGTAAGTGTCTGAGGCGTAGCGTTATTTGCACCTGGGCTGGTGGTTTGACCATTTGCATCGCCTACTCGCAAAACAACTATGTTACTTAGGGCAACAAACGTTTTTGAGTTGTACGTAGCTAAGATATCTATATGATCGTAAGGTTGTATATAGTAGCCCACGCCTAACTCATCCGATGTGGGGATAGTCATAGCTACATATCCCTTAGGTATTGGCAAATAGGGAGGTTCGGGCCCAATAACGCTTGAGGGATTAGCTACAACTAAATTAGACGTTACAGGGTCCCCCGCTTCAATGTCTACAGCAGCTACTTTTCCAATAAGTGGAGCAATCGTAGCGTAAGATCCAGGTGGCACAAGACTTGCAGGATATTTCTCAACGCGAAGATCTGATGGTGAAATTATTGTACGGGCAGGAATTGCTACTTTAGCTACAACAACATACGACGACCCTACTACTGCTACATTTTGCGTCTTGTTGAGCGACTTAGCAAAAACTACAACCGCAATAAATGCAATAATCGCGATTACGGCACCAAACAGAGAAAATTTACGACTACCTACAAGTCGTGTATGCCTTACATTCGCTAGCACTTCGCGTCGCTCCCTTTGGTAACTCTTATTACATAGAAAAGAACTTGAAATAAATACACGGGCAGGCAGACGACTGTTTTCAACAACGCCAAAATCTGCCTGCCGTATTAGATAATTTAGAAGATGCTAGGAGCCGCCTAGGCCGCTTACTATGTTGCTGAATACGTTGCCAATTGTGTGCCCAAGCGTAGTTAGTATGACAATAACTGCGACAGCAATCAGTACCAGTATTAGCGCGTATTCCACCATTCCCTGACCTTCTTGTTTTAAAAAAAGCGATCTCGCCAATGTCCTTGCTTTGGCAATCACTCTAAAATCACCTCCAATTAACCTTACTTACACTCAAGTTGCCTGGGCCCTGGCGCTTTATGTTTGCATTGTATACATAAGCATGATTAAGATCGAAATATTTGCTGTTAAGACATGCTAATTTCGAGCGCAAGTGCCAGCTTAAAAGAAGCCTTTAGGAAAGGCGACAAAAGCCTTCTAGATTCTAAGACTATTGATGAAACCAAGCTTCTGGTTAATGCAGTTTTTTCCTCAAAATGCGATACTTACTGTGGAGCCATTATGGCTCGCAAAAAAACATTTGATGCTTGCCTTATCAGACCACTGCGCGTAAAAAAGATTTGCCAGACTACTCCTGCCTATACACTTTCTTTGCTACCCAGCAGTCTTTAAGTTTACTTTTGCGATACCAATATGTCACTATATTTTGCTCGCAAAACTTTTTTATCAAACTTACCTACTGATGTTTTAGGAAGTTCGTCAACAAAAATAACATCATCAGGAAGCCACCATTTGGCAACGTCCGGAGCGATAAAATCTAGTATCTCCTGCTTGCTCACCTTACCCTTAAACTCCTCTTTTAGAACCACTATAGCTATCGGTCGTTCGCCCCATTTCTCATGACGTACACCAATTACAGCTGCTTCCATAACCGATGGATGCCCCATGATCTTATTTTCTAGGTCCACTGAGGATATCCACTCACCACCTGATTTGACAAGATCCTTAGTCCTATCTACCAGCTGCAAGTAGCCATCAGGGTCTATGGTCCCAACGTCTCCTGTCTTAAGCCACCCATCCTGGAAACGCTCCGGATCCCTACCCTTGAAGTAGCTCTTTATAATCCATGGCCCTTTAACTTGTACCTCACCTATGGATTTACCATCCCACGGTAGCTCCTTGCCAGTATCTAGATCCACTATCCTCATCTCTACGCCTACAGGCGGCACTCCCTGCTTTGCAGCTATCTGAAATTTCTCTTGATCCGTAAGTCCTTCGTGCCACGTACGTAGCACAGATATCGCGGCAAGCGGCGATGTCTCAGTCATTCCCCATCCCTGCACAATTCTAATGCCGTGCCGCGCAAACCCCTCTATAAGTGATACAGGGACAGCTGAACCGCCGCAAAGAAGCATGCGCAGGTGAGGTAGCTCAATACTTCTTTTATCTAGCTCATTAAGCACTCCAATCCAGATGGTTGGCACGCCTGCAGATACAGTAACTTTCTCTTCTTGCATAACTGTAATAAGGCGATCAGGTGAAAGAAATCTATCGGGCAATACTTGTTTTGAACCCACCATCAACGAAGAGTGACATTGACCCCACGCATTTGCATGAAACATCGGTACAACAGTAAGAACAGTATCCCTTTCACAGCCTCCAACTGTGTCAGCCATGGCCACAGCGAACGAGTGTAAAAATATAGAGCGATGACTATACACAACCCCTTTCGGGTCACCCGTTGTGCCCGATGTGTAACACATGCCCGCAGCCGCGTTTTCTTCAATGGGCTCAAACTCTATTTCGTCTCCTGTAGACAAAAACTCTTCGTAGTCTACTGTGTTTTCAAATATGGCACCTGGATCCGGACCCTCCCCCATGAGAACCACAAGCTTAACTGGCCAAGGTTTAGGAATCTGTGCCAGTACCGGAGCCACCGTCCTTTGTACAAAGATAACTTTATCTTCTGCATCATTCATGATCCATCCGATCTGCGAAGGATGTAGCCTAAGATTTAAGGTGTGCGCAACCGCACCGATACACGGAATTGCAAAATAACATTCAAGATGATGGTAATTATTAAACGCAAGTGTTGCCACACGGTCCCCTTTTTGCACCCCGAATTTCTTTAGCGCACTCGCTAGCTTTCGAGTCCTCTTTTCAAATTCACTTACAGTGTATCTATGGTACCCCTGCTCCTTGACTGTTACTATTTCTTTGCGAGGGAAATACCTACAACCATGCTCAAATATATGAACAACATTCAGGGGATAATCTTGCATCAAACCTTCCATAAGTCTGCACCTCCGTACAAAGGCAAGCATTTCGCTTCAACAATACCTATTTACACATCCAATTTACATTTGTTTCTCGCAAAACGCAATAAAATATTCGGTCATAGTAGAAAATGTGCAGCCATTCGCGCCTTATAAATGAAGTAAAAATTTCAAACTGGAGTGCCAGTCCTTTCAGAAGCAGTGTACAGCCAAGCGCTCAACAAAACAAATACCGCGCATACAGCAGAGGCTGTTGCATAGGTATATGCAATAAAGGGACCAGCTAGATATAAAGCTCCTAGCAAAATGTTGCCAAGAAAAAGCCCGAGCGATCTTGACCCAGTGAGGTACCCCATTCCTTTACCAGCAATTGCTTCGGGGACATACTTTGCGACAAGAGTTGGCTCTATTGTTTCTATAACGCCAAGTCCAGCACCTAAGAAGCAGACAGCCAAATAGTAAACCCATAGGCCTAGTCCAAAGACATACGAAATACCAATAAGTTCCGAACCGACAGCAGCAGGTAGAAAACCAAAAAGACTAAGACCAACTGAGTTATTAGGCACATATCTTCCGGCCAGTAAACCCACTACAGAAGACACACCAAGAAACACAATAAATGCCGCAAGGCCTGCGGTAGATGAATGTATCTTCTGGCTCACTGTAAGTATCGGAAAGCCAAAACTGTAAGAACTTAACCCATATAGCAGAGTAGCAACCAGAATGGCACGAAATAGTGTTCTTCGAACCGGAACCCACTCATTTGGACTCTTGACTGATGCATGAGACGAGTCATAATCAGAGTTTTCAGCTGTCCCGTTAACCCTGACGGATGCTAATAAAGCTGTAGATATAGCGATTGGAATAAGCGTTATAAGAAAAATTTTCGAAAAGGAAACACCAAAAGCAACAAGTAGTACAAGGTATATGCCGGCCAGCATGCCACCACCTACATCCAAAGCGTGCAAAAATCCAAAAGCCTTTGATCTGTCGTCCTCGCTAACAGCACGTGCAAGTAATACACGTCTGGATGGCGTGCGAAAGTTCCTTGCCCACCACCCTAGTACAATAAAAAGGATCGCTATCCAAAGTACAGAGGCAATACCCGACATAGACAAAAATCCTATGAGTGAGTTCCCAAAAGTCGATACACGTTTATGGTCTAACTTATCACCAAGAATCCCTCCTATAAGACCAAATAGCGCTCCTGGCCCATAGGCAATACCCATTGCAAGCCCAAATACCCACACGGGAGCTTTGAGAACCAACACCAAAAACACAGGAAACCCTGCCATTACGGCTTGGTAGCCTAGGTCTGCAAAAAAAGCAGAAAAAGATATGCTTATAACCTCTTTGTTTAGCCAGCCGCTCTTAGATAAAACCAATTCCTGCCTCGTATGGTACTTCAATCGCAATAGTAGTGCCAGTGCTATCAGATGAGATCCTTAATTGCCCACCCAAAATGGCTACCCTTTCCTGTATACCAAGAAGCCCAAATTGCCTGTTGTTAACGGCTGATCGACGCACGCTTTCCACATCAAAACCTTTGCCATCATCCTTGATATTAAGGATGATTAGATTATCCTTTAAGCTCAGAGCGACTTTAACACTGTGTGCGTTAGCATGTTTCCTTACATTGTTTAACGCCTCTTGCACTATTCTAAAAATATGTTCTTCATACTTCGATGCTATTCTACCTGATAGTCCAGTGGCTTCAAATTGACATGATATACCGGTAAGTTCTGAAAACTCTGTTGTCATCTTTTCTAGAGTAGGTATAAGCCCTAGATCATCCAAGGTCATTGGCCTTAGCTCATAGATAAATCGGCGCATGTCTGACAGAGCAGTTTTTATGTTGGACTTGAAATTTTCAAGCTCTTCTGGTAGTCTTGCCAAATCACGACTTGCAAGCTTCTGCAGAACTTCAACTTCTAGGACAAGATTTGCTAGTACTTGTGCAGGTCCGTCGTGAAGATCACGCGATATCCTTAAGCGTTCTGCTTCAAGTATCTCGTATATAGGAGTTGCAGTCTGAAAAGCTTGTGATGATTTACTGCTCTGTATACTATCGATTAAGCTTCTTATACTACTCAGCACCCATTCGTAACCTGCAATAAGAGCTTCTGATGTTTTCAGTGCTGCAAGTGCATTTGCATGTCTATTTGAAGCTTCTACTAAATCTTCTATAGAAAACCGTTGGGCATTGTTAAACAAAAGTTTCCTCGCTATGTCGGCTTGCTCAAGTTCATCTTGTAACCTCTGGTATGCACCTTTCTCTTGCTGTATTTTTGCTTGCAATTCGCCAACAACTGCATCCAGCTCGGATAAAAATTTGCCGTGGTTATAGTCCGGTAACTCCATGGTTCTTAATATTTATGAAGATTAAACCCAAAATTTTTGTTCCTTAATAAGTACTCATTAGTATTGTATTGCAGTTTGGAAGTTTCTGATGGGCCACATGGAATCAATCAACAAATTAACTAGGACGTGGACAGATCTTTTGTGGGCATTGCTCTTCATCGCCTGGGGCACAGTTAACTGCAGTCAGCTGATTTTTGTTCATTATCACGGTAGGCTAAACTTCGTAGCTTTAGTACAGTTACTGTCACATGGTCTTGCATCTTTATATTTCTTTGGCGCCGCAATAGCATATCTTATACGTAAAACAACCCAAGCCAAGGATAATAGGCCACATGTAGTCGCTATTTCTATAGTCACAACGCTGCTACCGCTATCTTTCAACTTTCTTGCATTTACTAACCAAAAAATCCTTTCACTTGTGTCAACAGCTGGACTATGTTCAGGTTTGGTGATCTCAACAATCTCTCTATTTGCACTTAAAACAGCGTTTTCTGTAACACCAGAGGCTAGGTATATAGTAACTCGCTTCCCTTATAACATTGTGAGGCACCCGATGTATTTAGGAGAGATAATTGCAGCACTCTTTCTAGCAATAGCCACTGCTTCTTTCATAGGGCTCTCTATCTTTTTAATTATGGTGTTGCTTCAGAGGTTTAGAGCAAGATTAGAGGAGGATCTGCTTTGCAAGACATATCCAGGCTATCGGGATTACATAGGAAAAGTACCGGCATTTTTGCCCATAAAACTCTGGAAAAGCTTCTAGCACCGCAAGCGGTTGTTGTAACTGTTCTTTCTTTGCTAGCTCTGCGAGTCGCCATTGAACCGGTGGTTGATCCTGACTTTTGGTGGCATCTAGCGTACGGTAACTGGATTCTTGCGCATTTTAGGCTGCCCCCTCATGATCTGTTCACATATACAGTTGCAAATCACAAATACGTTGACCACGAGTGGCTAATCCAAGTCATATACTCTGTCGTATATAATCATCTGGGCTTAGCAGGCATCAGTATACTCATGGGCCTTGTAACATTTTTGGCCTTCCCATATATCTATAAAACATGCAAACTATACAATGCCAACCCCCTTGTTACTGGCTGCATCATGTTGCTTGTAGTATTAGATGTGCTACCTGTTATAGGCCCAAGGCCTCAAATGATCAGTTTCGCTTTAGGATCTGTTCTAATATACTGGATTTCTGCATTTATAGTGCGGGATAACCATTACGTTTATGCCATCCCATTTCTTATAATCCCATGGGCAAACTTACACCCAGGATTCGAGATAACATACGCATTTCTAATAGCTGGCATAGCAGCCCTAATAATTGATGGTTTTTTGTACCCCAGTGCCCAGCATGCAAACTTTCAAAAGGCTAAAATACTAGGAATAATTCTTATTGCTTCCATTATTTTTGCATTAATAAACCCGTATGGGCCCTCTCTGTTACTCAATCCGTTTTACACATTAATGGGAAAAGCTCAGCAAAATTTTATCCAAGAATGGGCATCACCAAACTTTCATTTACTTATAATGCGGCCCCTTGAAGCCACAATACTACTAGGTATAGGGGCATTTGTTTTAAGGCGTCAATCTGCTTACAACGTGCTTATGTTTGTCGGCACCTTAGTCCTGACTCTCGAATCAGTCAGACAACAGGAATTCTTCGCGCTAGCATCTGCCCCTGTTTTGGCATTTGGGTATTCAAGTTACGCAGATCGATTAATAGCAAATTTGAACGCAAGGTTAGGGCGCAACCGCAATTTAAGCGTTCCCGTACGTACCGTCTTTTCATTATTGTCAGTACTTACTGTTAGCGTTGCTTGCCTGTACGGTATATATGCAAATCTAGCGCGTCAGTCCTACTTGACTCAAAAGGTTTATCCCCTGGGGGCTGTACAATTTATTGAAAGCCACCCCAACATAAAAGGCCATATGTTCAACTCTTATGGGTTTGGGGGCTACCTTTCGTACTCTCTAAGTAGGTATCCCGATCACAAAGTCTTTATATATGGTGAAGCAACAGTAATGGGGGGTAAGCTCCTAAGACAATATGCAGCCGTAGTATATCTCCAACCACAATGGCAACAAATTCTAAAGAAATATAATGTCAACTACATGATCTTACAAAGTTACTCGGCACTTGCAAATGTCATGCAAATTATGCCACACTGGCATGTTGTGTATCGGGATAGCACCGCGACTATTCTAGTTAGAAGCACTTAGCAAATCTATACCCTTTCTATGTATTCCCCTGTTCGGGTATCTACCCTTATCGTATCCCCTTCTTCAATAAAAAGTGGTACGTTCACAACTGCGCCTGTTGATATCTTGGCTGGCTTAGTTGCACCCGATACTGTATCCCCCTTAACCCCAGGCTCCGTTTCCACCACTTTCACTTCTACTGACGGTGGTAGTTCAACTCCTATAATTTTGTCCTCATACCTGAGTATAAAAAGTTCGCATCCTTCAACCATAAAGTTTTTGTTTTCACCAATTACATCTTCACTTAGCGTAAACTGCTCATAAGTTTCATTATCCATGACCGTATACATGTCCAGATCTTTGTAAAGAAATTGGGCTGGCGACTTTGTTATACGTACAGCCTTAAACTTGTCATTTGGGCGAAAAGACTGCTCGAAAATAGCCCCGGTCTTTAAGGATCGCAGCTTTACTTTTACAGTTGCACTACCCCTAGCAAGCTTGATGTGTTCAGCTGAGACAACCTCATAGAGATTGCCGTCAAGCTCAAAAGTACTTCCTGCTCTTAAATCGTTACTTGAGATCATTTCGACTTGCAATGTACTCTAAAGCTAGCACATATGAATAGCTGCCAAACCCACAGATAACACCTCCCGCAGCAGGCGCCGTCACAGAGGTGTGTCTAAATTCTTCCCTCTCAAATATATTACTTAAATGTACCTCCACGATAGGCACACTTACAGCTCGCAAGCAGTCATACAAGGCATACCCATAGTGGGTTAAAGCGCCAGGGTTTATTATAATTCCACAGCAATTATCTGCATTTTGCTCTATGAAATCTATTATTTCACCTTCACTATTTGACTGAAACGGTTTAACTTCTAGCCCATACGCTCTAGCCCGATTCTGTAGATCAGCAACTATATCCGATAGCGTCTTTTCCCCATAAATATGTTTTTCTCTACGCCCCAGAATGCCAAGATTTGGCCCATTTACTACAAGAACAACCTTTGAGTCGGTCATTTCAATCAAGCACCTCTTTCAATGCCTGCTTAATATCATCCTCACTGCATCTCATTGGAAATCTTGCACTACCAATGTTTTCCAAATAAACCGATAACAACTCCCGCTTTACACTCTTTTTATCGTGATACATAGCCTTAATTACATTACTTATGTCAACATAACTTTGAATGTGACCTAATAAGAATCTGTTCAAAAGGTCATCCACAATCCCTACGCAATTTTGTGGTGTCAAGTTCTTCATAACGCCAATGCGTGTCTCTGCACGCATACCAACAGCTACAGCAAAACCGTGGGAAACAGAATAACCTGTAGCGGCTTCTATCCCATGGCCTACGGTATGCCCAAAGTTAAGTAAAGAACGTAATCCCTCTGTCTCACGCTCATCTCTTGCAACTATATTCGCTTTGTGCTCTACGCATCTTGCAATGATATCTACATAAGCGTACGTGTTATCGGAAATATTTACGTCACTAAAATCTTTTAGCTTTTCGACAAGTGGCGGATCAAAACAGAGTGCATATTTTATGACTTCTGCCATTCCATCACGTAGCTGGTCTACCTGTAAAGTTTCCAAAAAAGAAACATCTATTATGACCCCGGCTGGTTGCCAAAATGAACCAACAACATTTTTAGCAGCTGGAAAATTGATTGCCGTTTTGCCACCTATTGCCGCATCAACCATTGCGGCTAGCGTAGTTGGAACATTAATATAACTGATACCCCTCATGTAAACTGAAGCACAAAAGCCTACAAGGTCCGTGGTTACCCCGCCACCTATTGCTACAACTACACTCTGTCTATCTAGGCTAGTGCCCAACATCCAGTCCAGCAGCAGTTTTGCTTGATCCCATGATTTTGTGAGCTCTCCTGAGGGCAAAATGTAATACGAGGCTCCGACAGTCCCAATTACTGCTTCAAGGCTTTCTCGGTACAGGTCGAAAACGTTGCTATCACATACAATTGCAATGGTGCTACTCCTTACGCCAAATATGTCTAACGCGTCTTGCAACTTAATTACGTTGTCTTTACCGATAATAACCTTATAGTAACGGCTAGGAGCATTTACTTCTAATGTGTAGCTGTGCCTTATCATAGGCTGGCAATCCTTCCTACTTAGTAGAGCTTTTTAGACCATGCGAATACCAATTCTTAAGAACTAGACATTCAGTTCAAGAGCCTCCAGTATATCTAGGGCAACCTTGTTTGGAGGTGCGTCTGCATTGACTTTGAGCTCACACTGCTCATAACGGGCCTGTCTTTGTTCGAAAAGTGACTTAAGCGAATCGTATCCTCCAGCAAGAAGAGGCCTTTGTACAATTCCGCTTTGCTCAAGTCTTAAATACGCCACCCTCGGATCTATCTCCAAATACACTAGGTGAGCACGAGTAGACAGCTCTACCCAATTATCATCATCCACTAGAGTCCCACCGCCAAGAGCAAGCACACCTGGATGCGCATACCTCAACAGGATATAAAGAGCCAGTTTCTCTTGTCTACGAAATGGTTCCCATCCATACCTACCTACATACTCAGGTATGGTAAGTCTGCACCCCTGTTCGATAATTTGATCTAGGTCGTAAAAAGGGAGGTTCATGAGTTCTGACACTACCTGCCCTACCGTTGTCTTACCGGCACCCGATATGCCAGCTAGTGCAATCCAAGCCTTTCCCATCAGCGAATGCTATTAATGTAACCTTCATAGTTGCGTCGCATCTCTGTTATTGAGTCTCCACCAAACTTCTCAACAAAAGCATTTGCAAGCACATAAGAGACCATAGCTTCGCCTATCACTCCTGCTGCTGGCACCACACAAATGTCGGATCGCTCATAATGCGCCGGCTTCACTTCCTTGCTCTTTAAGTCCACTGACTCAAGCGGTTTTCTCATAGTTGAGATCGGCTTGACAAATGCGCGAAGATCGAGCGGTTCGCCATTTGTTACGCCAGCCGTGAGTCCTCCGGCAGTATTTGTAAGATGATAGAACCCTTTTTCCTCAGAATACCGTATCTGATCGTGAACTTGCGACCCTGGCAAATATGCTGATTTATAGCCGGTGCCAAATTCAACCCCTTTTATAGCATTGATGCTACATATTGCTTGAGCCAGCAGCCCATCTAGCTTCCTATCCCAGTGAACGTAGCTTCCTAACCCTATAGGTACGCCTGTGGCTATAACCCTAAACGTACCACCTAGTGTATCACCACGCTCTTTTGCCTCATCAATCTCCTTTACCATTAACTCTGAGATTTCTGCATCTGGGCATCTTACGGGCGAACTTTCAATCTGTTCTTGGGTTAACTCAAGCGGATTAATCCTTTCGTAAGGCAACTCTACACTACCTATCGACTGAGTAAAACTAAACACTTTAATGCCAAACTCAGCTAACAGTTTCCGAAAAACAACCCCTGCTGCAACTCTTGCTGCAGTCTCACGCGCACTTGCACGTTCGAGAACATTTCTTACATCGTCGTGCCCATACTTGATTACGCCTGCCAAGTCAGCATGCCCCGGTCGCAACCTTGTTACAGGCTTTGGCTTGAAACCAGCTGACCCAATTGACATCTCTTCTTGCCAGTTGACAAAGTCCCGATTTGGCAAGACAATTGTAATCGGACTGCCAAGGGTTCTACCCCCACGTACGCCACTTACTATTGAACCAACGTCTTTTTCAATCTGTTGGCGCTCTCCTCTGCCATACCCCTGTTGCCTTCTTGCCAAATCTTCTGCAAAGTCATCTGGTTCTAAAGAAAGTCCAGCAGGAACACCTTCAATAATCACGGTTAACTGTGGACCATGGGATTCGCCCGCTGTTAGGAACCTAAGAGCCATATGAGTAATCACCTTCCCTAGAACACCTTACTTAACCCTTAAGTTTAACGCTATCAAACGAGCTTCCAATCCTGCAAACCCGATGCTCCACCTATTATTGCATCTCGTACCTTTCTAGGCCTTGATACAAACTGTATTAGCATAGGTCCATCCCGCCCAGCTGCGCTAACAGATAAATGGCCATAACCCAGCAGCCTTGCACCAATACTTTGCGAAAGAGTTACATCTTGCACCTTGGCTAACGGTATCACATACTCTGCACGCCTTAAAATCCCCCGCCTAAGAAGTAATCTGTGAGTTGTTACTAATAACGTGGTTGATTTCCACCGTATCCATTCGATCAATACTATAACAGTACCAATCAACAAACCACCTAATGCTATGTAAAGACGAATCATTAACCGAAAATCTGGAATCATTGAAGCAACAGCTACCAAAAAGACATAAATTACCAGCGCTACGATGAAATTGCGTAGCATGACAATTCTATGTAGCCCGGTTTCTATAAGGACCTGCTCGCCTGGCAGTAACTCGTGCTTCATGGCCTATTTAACTGGAAACTTTTTCTGCCCGCATGGTAGACGTTATATCGCACCTACGCTGAAAAATTTCGTTGTTACACATTTATGATATGACGTAGATATTCTTGAAAGGCAATCAAAATGCATCAATAGAATTTACTTGCAGTGCTGGCACTTGCCCAAAGACCATAGCAAAAACACATTGCAGGCATCGGGCGCTAATGCATACCTAACATAATAAGCTCCGCTATTGCGCCAAGTGCCAAAAATGGACCATATGGGATCATGTCACTTAGGCTTACAACTTTTAGCACAATAAGCAAAACACCAACAATACCGCCCAACATAACGCCAATGAACAAAGCTGTTATAGTTGCAAATGAACTGCCCATGCCACATATAAGCCCTATGAAGACCGCAAGCTTTACGTCACCAAAGCCTATTGCCTCCCTCCTCCAGATAGCTCTGCCTATTAAGAATATGAGGAGGAATGCTAGGCCAGCTCCAAGTCCACTTAAAATGGCGTTTAATAGCCCTAAGTTCGGCGTAAAAATGGAAATTAAAATAGCCGCTAGGTAAGAAGGTATTATAACTTTATCTGAAATTAGCTTATATTGCAGGTCGTAGAAAAATATTTGCACCAATATGGAGGTCCAGAGCGCCCGTATAACAAATAAGCTATTTAAGCCATAGACATAGCTCAATACGCCAAATGACACGCCATCGAGTATTAAGAATCCTAGCCGGTAGACAAACTGATTGTCCCAGATCAAATGTTCAGACGCAGCTAGTTTCTTTGAGAACTCGTTTGTGGCCCATCCAACAGCTAGCCCAATTATTACTCCAATAAGAACACTTAATGCTCTGTTCATAATGTAGATTCTATCCAGTGCTTTAGCGCTCTTTGCATGTCGTGGTATGGCGGCTCAAAACCAGTCCACAGCTTTAGTGATAAACCACCTTGGAATAAAAGCATGCTAGCCCCCGATGCCGCCTTGAGCCCAATCCGCCGTGCATTGTCTACAAGCGGAGTTTCTCCTCTTTTGTACACAAGATCGTAAATAAATACGTTGCTGTCACACAGCGCCGGATCAAATATCATCTGATCGTCATGGAGTCCGACGGGTGTCGCGTTAACCACAAGATCCACACTCCCTATCACTGAAACCACATCATCTTCCACTACTTGCAAGTTCGATGCACCTCGTGATAAGTCTTGGACCAATATTCTTGCCGCAGTCTTATTCCGAGCTGACAGATACACCTTTTGCACTCCTGCCTTAATAAGCCCATACACTACTGCCCTAGCTGCTCCTCCAGAACCAAAAACAAGAGAAGCTGTAAAGTCGCGCCTACCGAATTCATAATCCAGAGCCATCAGAAAACCCTGCCAGTCGGTGTTATATGCATAAAGTCTTTGTCCTCTGTTAACAATGGTGTTAGTTGCACCTATGATTTTCACATCTTCTGATGCGTGTTCTACATACTTGAGTATCGACTGCTTGTGCGGGATGGTAACATTAGCGCCAGCACAGTTTGGAGAAAGTATCAATTTCTGGACAACCTGTTCCAATTCTTCAGTAGTAACATCTAGCGCCTTATATCTCCAGTTATGTAGACCCAAAGTCAAAAAGGCTGTATTATGTATTGCAGGTGAAGCAGAATGTCCTACGGGATGCCCTATCAAGTATACGTAAGTGGCTGAATTGTCAGCGCCCATAAATCTGTTGTATCTGCCTCAGATGACCTGCAAGTGTGCGCGAATAGTAAATCTTTCCACTTGGACTAGAAACATAGTAAAGATAGTCCGTATTAGCTGGATGAACGCAAGCACTAATTGCTAAAAGTCCCGGATTGCTAATCGGACCTGGAGGTAAGCCAGTATGCAAATACGTATTGTACGGCGAATTCACTTGTAAGTCCTTAGACGTAATACTACCCGACGTACGGTGTAGAGCATAAAGTACAGTAGCATCAGCTTGCAGTGGCATCCCCAACTTCAACCTATTGTAAAATACGGAGCAAACTTTAGGAAAATCCTGAGCAAATTTTGCTTCCCTTTGTACAACTGAAGCCAGAATCACAATATCATATGGCGTAACAGAGTGAAGTTTTGCGCCCAGCAACACTTTGCTCTTAGCTTTTTGATTAAAAGTTTTCAACTGCAACTCTAGAAAATTCTTTGCTCCATATCCCTTAGGTACATAGTAGGTATCTGGATATAAGAATCCCTCAAGTGACTGATTTTTAGGTATACCGTACACAGTCTTCATCGACCAATTAAAGTGCTGCACATAATACATGTACGAGCTCGCGCTCGCGACGCTAAGTTTAGCTAATCTCATAGCAATCTGTTGCGCTGTGAATCCTTCAGGAATTGTAACAACTTCATAACTTGCAACACCCTTTACCAGAGTCGCTACTATGCTGCTGAGCGACATGTCCTTGTTAAGCAAATAAGTGCCTGCCCTTAATTTTTTGCTTGCCCCCTCAAAAATAACTGCAAATTGAAATAGTAGCGGACTTTTAATCACCCCTTTTAAATACAAAACATTAGCGATCTGAGAGGAACTCATTCCTGGTTGTATATGAACTAAAACGGGTTTACTAACCGAGGACGGCGGCAATGACTCTAGATATGCTTGAACAGCTACCGCAAGCAGCACTGCCATCACCACAAAGAATCCTATTAGCTTGGTATGTGTCCTTAATAGAGTCATATGAAAAGGACAATATTTTAAGTCCGAGACGAGTGCCCTGATCTACGAACGCGATTCTGCCAGCTTTCAAGAATTATGGCTGCTGCTATGCTGTCAACAATTTGCTTTTGCGCTTTAGCACTTTTGCCAAGCAAATAAAGCAACTTGCTTGCCTGCATAGTAGTAAGCCTCTCATCCTGAAATTCAACCTTTACCCCAGCTGTTCTTGCCAAGCGTGCGGCAAATCGCTTAATCGGTACTACCTCCTGGCCACTTTGGCCGTCCAGACGAATTGGAAGTCCAACTACAATCAAATCTGGCTCACATTCGCGGATGGTATTTTGAAGCCTTGCTAGAAGACCTACCCCTCCTTTTATCGGGGGCAAAGGCATTGGAATTGATTCTAGACTATTTAGTATGGCAACTCCTACTCTGCTCGTTCCATAATCTATAGCCATAACTTTCATGACGTACTTGCAGACCTACCAGAAACTATCACCCTAATAAAGATTCGACTCGGAACTACAGGCATTATCGGCAAGTGCCACGCACTTTGCTGTATACTTAACCCGGTCACCTTTAAGTGTGATAGGTATTGCTTTGCTTCGGTAACTGTTTTGCCAGCAACCGCATGCCGTATCGCTGAATAGTTAAATTTAGGAACTATGTAACTGCTCACCTTTGCCGTAAGTGTTAGATCACCAGAAGAGCTTGATGACTCAATCGAATATGAAGTCTTAATTGGCTCAGATGCTAATTGATAGCCCCCTGGCAAATGCTTTTGATAATAGCTAGTCAAAATCTGCTTTACAACCACTGGCTGATAGTAGATTCCTGTACCTGAAAGTTTTTCGGTTGCATTGAAGGAGGCCACTAAATCGCCAACTTTATGGTTAGTCGTAAACGTACTAGAATAGTGGACTGCGTCCTTTCCCGCAAGCACCCAACCGGATGGTGCAGCGCTTTCTAATGCACCTAACAGTCTGTACTCCATATCAGCCGTAAGTTCTGATTTAGCATTTGCAACATCTTGCGCAGTTATCTCAGGCTTTGTAGTTGCATTTTCTCCACCTGAAGTCGGATTGGGCTGACTCACACTGAAAAACTGGTTGTAGTTCAGGCTGGACCCTGAAGGACAAAATTCAACAATCGTATTGGCGGGTACATTACCAGAACTCCCAGGTTGCATGGCCTGAATAGGAACCGTAGCGGTATCACCTACCTTGGAAAACACTGCTGTTTGCTGAGTGTCAAACTGGACACTCCCACTTGAATCCTGAACACATGTTCCGGCAGGAACTTCTACCTGTTCACCGGGACTAATTAAAGGCGGCTGGTTTGTATAAGTAATTGTGATGCTACCTGTAGCAGCCGCAGCAGGAATGTTTTTAGTTCCCGTAGAGTAAAATGTGCCACTTCCACTGAATGAGTACGTTCTTGTCTGAGTTGGAAATGTAAACCCGGATACATGTGCTCCTGGATAACCGCGCAGTGTCAGCGTAGTAGAATATGACGATGCTCTAGCTTGCAAGATAATAGTTGCCGTAGGTACGTACAAGAACAACCCCGCTATTCCTAATATAAGGATAAGGCCGCCAGCTGCAAACATCAGCCCTTTTACCTTTCTGCCAGTTTTCGGAGGATAAATAGCACCTGCCGCAACTCTGACTCGCGTTTTGGGAACAGAGTATCCACTGACCGAAATATTTGAAGCTGCAGATGGCACCCTACTTTGTGTCGCCTTATAGATCGGACTTGCTTTACTAGCTACTGTTGGCTCAGAATCAATAGGCTCTGCCTTTTGCTCTAATAAAACAACATCCTTTGCTACGTCATGACCACTCGTAGCTTTGTCAAAAAACTTTACTGTGGCCCCAAGCGTAACATCAAACCCTACCAACGTTGCCACCCTTGCAAAACGTGGATTTACAGTGGCGATTTTCACGTCCACACCATGCTGCTCAGCATAGTGCTTTAGAAGCTGTAAAGTAAGCTTATCTGATAACCGTGACTTTTCGAGAAAAACAAATTCAAGTCCTACGCCTCGATGTCTGCGTATCTCCTCTATTAGCTCTGTCAGCTCCGTATCATTACCCACAAAGACTTTTGTGTAGCCAGCTTCTTTCATGTTGTCGCTTTACTTACCCTTTGAGCAATTCGATTAACTACATCCTTGCTATTGCTCTCAATATAGATGCCATGATAAGCTATCCCGACAACAGGGGCATCCTGAGGTGATGTAAGCCTTGCAGTTGCGTCGAACAAGCCCTTACTATTCCGCGGAATAATCGTCTGTACAGTTGGTGTACGAATAAATGGGAGTTGCTCTACCCATTCTCCAGAGACAAAAGCGCTTACGAGTTCAGGTAACAAGCTGCCTCCACCACACAAAAATATAAGACTAGGTAAATCTTCACTACCCGCCAAGTCACTTAGTGCCATGCGGCACGCTTGTATAAATACGTCAGTATCCTGCCAAATGACATTTGCTATCTTGTCATTGCTACTTGTGTCTCTAACGGGCTTTTTAGTTGAATATTCAAGCTTCATCTCTTCAGCCTGGGCTGGACTTACATCGAGCTGCTTTGCAATACTTTTTGTGAACGCTCTCGCGCCTAAGGGTACCGCACGAACAGCTTCTACACCTCCCTGGCGGGCAAGTGCTATATGTGTACTGCTACTTCCTATATCAATAAAAATTGCACCTTCTCGCGTATCCCCAGTCGCAAACGCCTCAGCGACACCAAATACTGGAATTATCATTCCACTTATTTCTAGATCCAGCTGATCTAAAACTTTCTGTACAGTGTTCAGGTAACTAAGCGGTGCAAATGTATTAAAAACTGTAACTTCAAGATTGTTACCTTGGAAATTTATGGGATTCGCAACCGGATAGCCATCTACCAAAACGTTTACCACACTGCTATGAACCAGCTTTATAACAACTTCGCCAAGTCCGGCTTGTTCGGAAAGATAATATAACGCATCACGTACGGCACGTTTCTGCGCTATTTGCAGTACGCCTCGTAATTCCGCTTCTGTGATGCGATCTGTTGGGTCCTGCCTAGGATATGACACCGAGGTAGCAAATCCTTTTACTAGATCACCCGAGACCCCAACAAACGCACGCCCTGGCACAACCCCAGCCATTTCCTCAGCCGCTTTCAACGCTATATCGCACGCCTCAGCTACAGCCTCCGGATCAGTAATTGATCCGTTCACCACAGCGCCTGGGACTTGAGGTGAGTATCCAACTCCGACAATTGCCCCTGCGTCATTCTCTTTGCGCACAATTAGCGCTTTAACCAGCTCAGATCCAATGTCAAGCGCTGAAAAGTGACGCTCAAATTCCTGCCGTTTTTTTGATGAACTAAAAAGGCCTATCATTTTACCTTCTCTACCATGTCTGAAATAAAACCTCTTACGACATCAAGCGCTTTATCAATATCAATAGTTTCAAGCCCGCCTCCTTGTGCCAACCTGTCGCTCCCACCACCTCGTCCACCAAAGACGCTGCAAATCTGCTTACATATCGCTGCAGCTGTAATTGACTTGGAGATATGGTCAGATGATACTTTAACCACAACTCTATCTCCTGCAAATCCTACGTAAACACCACTTCCCCCAATTCTTTCAAGCCCTCTGTCAGCAAAATTCCTAAGCCCACTGTGGTCTGCATCCTGATTGTGCTCTTCTATAAGCACCTTAACCCCGGCTATAGTATGCTGCCTAGCAATTTGGCTTAATCTAACCTGGGCACCCTGCGCTTGCAACTTTTCTATTAATTTTTGCTGCGATCTCATGGCCTCCAAAACGCTTTCTAGACGCACGGGTATTTCATCTTCTCTGCAACCAAGCAGCTTTGCAGCATTTCTAACCAACAAGCGCTCTTTAGTTATAAACTGCCGTGCCGGCTCTCCAGCAAGGAACTCAATCCTTCGTATTCCTGCACCAATACTCTGTTCAGATATGAACACACACACACCTATATCTTTTGTGTTTTTTACATGTGTACCACCACATAGTTCACATGTAAAGTCGCCAAAACACACAACACGCACTGTGTCAGCATACTTTTCACCAAATAACGCCATTGCACCAGATTTTACTGCCTCGTCGTAGGTGGTATATCGCTCCTTAAATTCAAGACCTGATTGTATGCTATCATTGACAATCTCAAACACCTCTTTTATTTCGTCTTCTGTAAGTGCCCTTGGATGACGAAAATCAAAGGTACATCTGTCAGCGCCCACGTACGACCCTGCCTGAACAGCACTTTCGCCCAATACAACTCTAAGCGCCTTGTGAAGTAGATGTGTGGCACTATGGTGCGCTGTTGTCTTGTTACGCCAGCTAGCATCGACCTTGGCAACAACGCTTGAGCCCACACTGATTTTGCCTTGTATGACATCGACAAGGTGGGCAGTAAGACCTTCTTGCGGATGGAAGCAATCGACTACACGAGCTTGGCCTTCGGGACCAATTATTACACCGCGATCCCCGACCTGGCCACCGCTTTCTGCATAAAAGGGTGTCTTGTCAAGGTATACTTCAGCTCGCATTCCGGTAAAGAGCGTATCTTCAAGTTTACCATCTGCCCAAATAGCAGTTACAACAGCATTATCCTCTAGTTTGCTGTACCCCGTAAACACCGATGAGGGAATACCCTGTCTTGGCGTAGTCTCAAAAGCAGCATGGGCTTTGCTCCTTAGCCGCTGCTCATTAAGCTTTTGCTTAAACCCTTCTACGTCCACTTCCACACCCCGCTCCTTTGCCATGTCTAGGGTTAACTCCAACGGAAAACCGTAAGTGTCATATAGTTTGAATACAACATCGCCTGGTAGCACAGTTTGATACCTTTTTACCATGTCCTCAAATAGGCTGCTGCCATGTTCCAAAGTTTCAGAGAATCTGTCAATCTCTTCACTCGTAATATCCAGTATTAAACTCCGCCGTTCATCAAGCTCTCGATATTCTCGGCCCATAAAGTTTATTACCTCTTCTACGCTCTTAATAAGCGCACCGTCAGCTTTGAGTAATCGCTCATGTCTAAAGGCACTTCGTATCAACCTTCTCAACACATATCCTCTTGACTCATTTGAGGGAAACACTCCGTCTGCTATAAGAAACGCAATAGCCCTGGAATGATCCAGGATTAAACGGATCGAAACATCTTTTACCTTGTCTTCTCCAAGAGCAACCCCAGCTCTCTCCTGTACAACATTCAACATGGGAGAAAACAAATCTGTCTGGAAATTCGAGGACTTACCCTGTAGCACCGCTGTAAGCCGTTCAAGACCAGCTCCTGTGTCCACACCTTTCCTACCTAAATCTTCAAGCGTACCATCTTCTCTGCGGTTATACTGCATAAATACAAGATTCCAAACCTCTACAAACCTATCGCAATTACATCCAGGACCACAGTTAGGTCGACCACATCCATACTCAGCTCCCATATCGTAGTGGATCTCTGAGTCTGGTCCGCACGGCCCAGTACTCCCGGCTTGCCAGAAATTATCCTCAAGTCTAAAAATCCGCTCAGATGGTAAGCCTATATCATTTCTCCAATACGAATATGCTTCTTCATCGTCTGGGTAAATTGTTGCATATATCCTTTTAGGATCAATCCCAAATACTTTTACCAAAAGCTCAAATCCATAATTTATAGCCTCTCTCTTGAAATATGCCCCAGTAGGAGCAAAATTGCCCAGCATTTCAAAAAATGTCAGGTGTCGTGGTGTTCGTCCTACCTGGTCAAGATCTACAGTTCGAAGGCACTTTTGCGCAGAAGCTAGCCTTGGAGCCGGGGGTTCTTTTAAACCCAAGTAATACGGCTTTAAAGGCTGCATGCCTGCTATATTGAATAAGAGACTTGGATCTTGATATGAGACAAGCGGTGCACTGGGCAATATCATGTGCCCATTTTCTGCAAAGAAGTCTAAAAACTTTTTCCTTATCTCAGAACTAAGCATATCCGCTTCTTAAATTCTAGTATGGGGGAAAGGTCAACCTATTTTTCGGCAAGCTCTTTTGGCAGATACGATTTTAATAATTCGAGCGCTGCTCGCTGCAGTCGAGACACATGCATTTGCGAAATATTAAGCTTTTTTGCGATTTCCGCTTGCGACATCTCGTCATAAAAACGCATCGCAAGTATTTGACGTTCTCGTGGGCTTAAGTGCCTCATGGCTCTTTGAATAAGGTCCTTTAGTTCAACGATTTCCATGTTAGGGTCGTCGTACCCAACTTCTTCATGTAGCTCACGACCATTGTCATCATCATCCTTGCCAATGACCTCATCAAGTGAAACAGTGGAAGTTGCCGGCATAGCTTCCAAAGCCTCAAGCACCTCTTCAGTTGAAGCATTCAGCTTTTTTGCAATTTCTGCAATAGTTGGCTGCCTGCCAAGTTCCGCGCCGAGCTCTGCTTCTGCTCTGTTTATAGCTAACGCTAGCTCCTTTATGCGTCTCGGTATAGACATTGACCACGTATTATCGCGAAGATGCCTTTTTATCTCGCCGAGGATGGTTGGTGTGGCAAACGTGACAAATTCTGTACCCTCGTTGGGATCGTAACGATCTATAGCCTTTAGCAGCCCAAGATAACCCACCTGCTTTATGTCTTCCAAAGGCTCACCATGACCTGCAAATCGTCTAGCCAAATATTCAACTAAGCCTGAAAATTCTTCAACTAGTTCTTCACGTAAGCATGGGTCTTGGGTACGCTTGTACTCCTCTATCAGTTGCTTTCGCCTGACTTTGGCCGTTTGGTCGTTACTGCTTATCAATCGATGCACCTTGATAGTCTTCTGTTACAGGGTTCGGCATCAGCTAAAGCGATATTTGACAAGCCTCATGCGGTAGAAGCCTGAAGCCATGTCAAAGCGATAGTTGAGATCATCCACAAAGCATCTAATCATATCCATGCTCAGAGACCCAAGTGGATCTGGGATAAAATTCTCAATCACTTCTTCCTCTTTACGCCGGTGCCTGATTCCCCTTGGCCTATACTCAGTAGTAATTTCCAGCTCGAGCCCGCTTTTTACCTTATTGAACCTTAATCTGAGTAGGCCTCTACCCTCTCCAAATCTTTCGTTAGCATTCTCGATAGCAGCTTCACACGCTTGAGCTAGGGCTATGCTAAACTCTTCGGTACAGCTACGACTAAAACCTTCTATACCACATAACGCTGCAGCAGCTCTTTTGGCTACTAAAATGTATTCAGGTATCGCTGGTAGCGTAAACTCCACGAGCGTGTTAGAAGATGAAGCGCCCTTCATCTCTGCTTCCATTTTTATGCGTCACCTTCCTTACCGCCACCCATAAGCTCGTCACGTTTTTTCTTTGCAGCATTGATGCCCTCGAGGATTGCTTTGGCAATTGGGTTATCGGGGCTACTGGTAAACTCTTTGCCCATCTCGATGAGCTCGCTTGCTCTGTCTAAGCCCCTCTTGCCAAGTTCAGAGCCACTTGATCTGACCTGCTCTGCTAGACCACTACCTTTTTCTTTTAACTTAAGCCAGTTTTCTGTGCCGTAAATCACGCTAGTAACTACGCCAGCAACAAACCCTGCAACAACTCCAAGGGCTAACGCACTTGCCACCTTGAACCTATTCTTCATATCTGTTTGCACCTCCTGACTCTTTGCCCATAATCACATCAAATCCTGCCTTAATCCCATATCCGATGGAGACTATATTAATTATTCCACCTATCATTTTCTTGCGAAACGTATTTATTGTTTTACGTATTTGCACATCTGCATCCAAAACTGATTTAGATAAAGCTTCAACAGCAAGGTCTAAATTCTTAGATACCCTTTGCATATTCTCAGCACTCTGCACTACAGACGGAAACACCTGGTCAGCTTTTTCGCGCATCTGCCTTAAGCTAAGCTCTGCTTGGTGCAAGACCTTGGATAAGCGGACTAGTGCGTACAAAAAGCCGCACGCGAGTATAAATGCAGCTATACCAATAATGGTCACACCTAACGCTACACTAATTTTTACGTCTTATTTCACCCCCCAACTAGGCCTTGCTTTATATATTAGCCTATGTAGGGGGAAAAGGTTTCACTTATCAGCTCTTTTGCGCCGCCTCAAGCACACTTTCAACGAAAGCCTGCTCGGGCATGGCACCATCAATTGCAAACCTTTTGTTAATTATGGTTCTAGGAACACCTCTTACATTAAACTGAGCTGATAAGTCAGGAAATTCGTTGGCCTCTATTGTAATTGCCTTTATCTTCTCGGATACAAGCGCCATACTACCTGCCAAACTGGCAGCCAATGGACAGTATGGTCAAGTAGGGGTCACAAATACCATTATTTCTATATCTTTATCAAGCTTTGATAAGCTTTGAACGGACTCTGCTGAAAGACCACTGTCCCCATTGGAAACTTTCTCTATGTTCGCTAAGAAAGGTTCAAACTCATACCCAACGGGTAAGCCCTTATAAAATATGCGAGCCTGCTCGCCGGGTTTTTGAATAGCAAAAAGTGGTACATCTCCGTCTGAATCAGGAACCCACGGCGTCTCCATTACATTAACGATCTCTATGCCCAAGGCTTCGGGCACACAAGTCTTCAAGTCTTCCGCTAGCTCAATAGCGTGCGGGCAAGTAGGGCAGTCATACTGCTTTGGTAAAACAAGCTTACTGCCACCAGGTTTTACATAAACCTTTACTTCAACTTTGTCCTTGAGTGTTTTACTCAGCCGTTCGTTAATCTGCTTTTTGACCGCATCAGATATCACTTTCAAATTCCTCCTTTATTAACTACCTTTATGTTAAATATATACCCTCAGACAAGACATAAAAACATGCTCGACAATAAACCAAACCCATCACCAACAAAGCCAAGCTAATCTTTGGAATCTAACCTTTGAGAAGATACGAAAAAGCCAGAACAAATATAATATCTGGAAAAGGATGTGACCCAAACAAATTGATTGCCGGAAGACCTGTATAGCTCCAAAAATAACCAAAGCCTACCCCGGCTATGCCCGCTAGCAAGAACCTATAATATTGTCTTATACCTGTACCAAAAATTACATAGCTGGCTTGCGAAAGTATTAGAACCTCCACAGCCAACACTAATATCCTGGCTTCTAGCAAAATTCACCACCTTTATTGGCATTGACAATTTCTTTGATTAAGCCAGCTCCGTTAACGCTTTTGCTACTCTTCAGAATGCCTTAGTATATCTATACTTAGTTCCTTCAGCTGCTCATCTGTTACAGGTGAGGGGGCTCCAAGCATAAGATCTTGGGCCTGTTGCGTCTTTGGAAAAGCTATAACGTCTCGTATCGTCTCTTCGCCGCATAAAATCATGGCTAATCTATCTAATCCAAGCGCTATACCTCCGTGCGGTGGTACGCCGTACTCAAACGCCCGCAACATGAATCCAAATCTCTGTTCGATTTCATGTTCGTCGAGTCCAAGAATCTTGAAAATCTTGTGCTGAAGCTCCGAATCAAAGATACGCAAATTACCGCTACCTATCTCATAGCCGTCTACAACTAGATCGTACGCAAATGCCCTAACAGCAAGCGGATCCTCATCAAGTAGTGGGATATCCTCATCGTGAGGCCTTGCAAAGGGATGATGGGCTGGTGTAAGGTGATCTTCTTGGTCTAGCTCAAATAGCGGGAAATCCACAATGAAAAGGGCCTCGTGGCCAGTTGGCTGAATGTCTAGTAGCTTTGCAAGCTCTAATCGCAATCTTCCTAATGTGTTGAGTGCAACTTCTCTTTTTGCAGCTACCAACAAAAGCAAATCTTCATCTCGAATAGCCGCATGCTCCCAAATTTGCTCCCGAACAGCATGATCAAGATACTTTTCAAGCGGGGAAGTGACCGCATTTTGAGAAAAACCAATATGAACAAGTCCTGATGCACCCTCGCTTCGGGCAACACCTATCAACGATTCAATCTGTTTTCTTGTAAGTCCAGCCCCGTTAGGCGCTACAACACCTAGCACAGCGCCTCCTGACGCAATTGCCTTATCAAACGGTGGAAACTGCAATTTTTTCACAATCTCGGTATAGTCTTTGATCACCATGCCTAAACGTCTATCTGGTTTATCAGTCCCGTATGTTTCAAGGGCATTCTTGTATGGTATTCGGTCAAATGGCCGGGGAAAATCATAGTCCAATATGCTTTTAAAAACATGGCAAATCACTTCCTCAACAACGTTAAGCACATCGTTAACATCACAAAATGACATCTCCAGATCAAGTTGTGTAAACTCAGGTTGCCTGTCCGAGCGTAAGTCTTCATCACGAAAGCACCTAGCAATTTGGTAGTACCTTCCGATACCGGCAACCATGAGCAACTGTTTTAGTATTTGCGGGGATTGAGGAAGAGCATAAAAACAACCAGGGTGCATCCTGCTGGGTACTAGAAAGTCACGCGCTCCTTCCGGAGTGCTTTTAATAAGCATTGGGGTTTCTATTTCCACGAATCCAAGTTCGTCCATCTTTTGACGGATTAACTGATTCATCCGGTGCCTTGTTATAAGATTCTTTTGCATTCGAGGTCGCCGGAGATCTATATACCTGTATTCCAGCCTTATCCGCTCATCTACGTCCACGTTATCCTCAATAGGAAAAGGCATGGGTTTGGATCTTGATAACACGGTAAGATCATCAGCTATCACCTCAACATTTCCAGTCGGTAAACTTGGATTCTCACTGCCAGGTGGCCGTCTGCTAACTGTACCGCTAACACCTATCACATATTCACTCCGGACTAATTGCGCTGCCTCGTGCGCCGACGCAGACACTGCTGGGTTTACTACCACCTGTACTTTACCCCAGCGATCCCTCAAGTCTATGAAAATCAGCCCACCATGATCACGACGGCTATCTACCCAGCCGTGCAAAACAACACGCTGCCCTATAAGGCGCTCATCAACTTTACCGCAGCAAACCTTCATGTATTTGTAACCAATAAGTTTTCCGCAACTTCACTAATGCTAACTCTATACTGCGTGCTCTTGTCTAAATGGCGCACAACATAAACGCCATTTGCAACGTCCTTTGGGCCAACAATTACAACCCTCTTTGCACCTGCTCTGCTTACAGCTTTAAATTTGGCCGATAAGCTTCTGTCCGTATAGTCGACAGCACATTTAATTCCTTGTTGTCTCAGCTTCCTTGCCAGGCTTGCAGCGTCTGTGTACATAGAGCGATCGGTGGGTAAAATATAGATGACCTCGCTTAACGTGGTTAATAAACCCTTTTTTTCTAGCACAACAAGGATTCGATCAATACCGACAGCAAAACCCGTTGCTGCAAGCTCGCCGAACCCGAGCTGCGATGCGAGCCCATCATATCTTCCACCACCACCCAAAGAATTTTGCGACTCACCAAGAAAATGGTGCCAAAACTCGAAGGTGGTCCTAGAATAATAGTCAAGCCCACGTACGATAAAAGGATTTGGTACATAATTAATACCAGCCTCCAAAAGACCCTGCTTTACCAACTCATAATGCTCTTTGCATTCGTCACATAAAAAATCATCGATCCGTGGAGCACTCTGTTTAAGCAGCTCACAAGAGCTTTCCTTGCAGTCAAGAAGTCGAAGAGGATTTGTATAAAGCCGCTTCTTACAATCTTCACACAATTCAGCTTCATGCTCGGCGTAAAACTCTACAAGAGCTTTCTTATACCGTGGCCTACAGTTTTCATCACCAATGGAATTCAGTTGAAGCTGAAAATCATCTATTCCAATGCTTCTAAGGCAGGAAACGGCAAGCTCTATAATTTCCACATCGGCATAGGCAGATGCATCTCCCAGCAACTCTACGTCAAATTGATAGAACTGTCGATAACGTCCAGACTGGGGCCGGTCAAACCTGAACATTGGGCCATAGGTGTAAAGTCTTGATGGCAGTACCCTTTCTTGCTGCGGACGTTGGAAAAACGCCCGCAGCACAGATGCAGTTGCCTCTGGTCGCAGGACTACATGCCGATTGCCCTTATCCACAAATTCATACATCTCTTTTTGCACTACGTCGGTCGCATCACCTAAAGCCCTTACAAACAGCTCACGCGGTTCAATTATTGGCGTCAGTATGTAACTATATCCAAATGATTCGACCAACTCACTAGCCGTGTTAACAAGCCACGCAAACGAATAAGCCTCAGGCGGCCATATGTCGCGCATCCCCCTGATACTTTGCACTTGAGAACTCTTCACTTCGATACGTCAAAGAAAAGGATTGTATCTTCGCTCTTGCCCTACAGTTGTTATAGGACCATGACCACTGTAAATAATATAGTCGTCAGGAAATACAAGTATCTTTTTTGTAATCGACTCAATAAGAGTGGTATAGTCTCCTCCAGGCAAATCAGTTCTACCAATACTTCCCGCGAATAAAGCATCACCAGTAAATAAAATGCTGTCGATCCTATACGTGACACCCCCAGGTGAGTGTCCTGGTGTATGTATAACATCGAATACTAAGTTGCCGATTCTTATCTCCAATCCGTCTTCCAGCAATCTGTCCGGCTCAACTGGATCATACTCGATTCCAGTTAGCACGGTAATAGCTTTGGTCTTTCCAGATACTATATCAGCCTCGGCTGGATGTACATACACTAATGCCTGAGTCACTTCCTTGAGTCTTTTTAGCCCTTTTATATGATCGATATGAGTGTGAGTTAAAAAGATGGCCTGGACATTCACATGCTCTTGCTCAATCATACGTTCCATTTTCTGCGGCTCGAAGTTTGCATCTATTATGATGCCTTGTTTTGATTCAGAATGGTATACAAGGTACGAATTAGTGCCGAAGAACGAATCGCTGTAGCTTTTGACCACCACTCTTGGCTCAACCCTCAACTTTTGACTCCTCTTACCACGTACCTTACGCTCTTTACGTTTTCTATACCTTCCAGAACCTTACTTAACTGCGAAAGAGAGCCAATTGCTAATACTGCAGTTATTATCGCAGTCTTACCATCAACAACCTTCACTTCCGCCATGTTCATATTTACTTTGTTCTCAGCGACTACAGACGCGATGTCTCGCAAAAGTCCGGTGCGATCGTCAGCCTCAATAGTTATGCTAACAGGGTAAAACTTTGATATGCTAGCATCCCATTCTACTTGAACTAGCCGATCGGGTTCTTTTACATTAAGCACGTTTACGCAATCAAAACGATGCACTGTCACACCCTTACCACGCGTGGTATAGCCGATTATCGCATCTCCTGGAACCGGGTTGCAGCATCTAGCAATAGTCGTATAGATGCCTTTTTCCCCCTTTACTAACACACCGCCTGTTGGAGTAGGAGCAACAACATCGGGTATTGGTGCAATTTCTTTATCCAATGCGTGCAGGCCTAGCTTCATGACAGCCTGTCTTGATCCAACATCACCATAGCCTATTGCGGCAAAAAAGTCCTCAATGCTGGCAAAGGCAAATGCTGATGCTACCTCGTGGAGCTTGTCTTCAGATATGTCAGAAAGATTAAGACCATGCATCCGATGCAATTCCTTCTCAAAAAGTTCCTTGCCTTTGCTGATGTTTTCCTCGCGTCGCTCACGCTTGAACCATTGCCTTATTTTCTCCCTTGCAGATGTCGTACGGACTATGTTTAACCAATCACGGCTTGGTCCCTTGGCTGATTTAGAGACCATAATCTCTACTATGTCTCCTGTGGCCAAGTGATAATCCAATGGCACGATTTTGCCGTTTACCTTTGCCCCCGTGCACCTGTGTCCCACTTCAGTATGTATGCGGTACGCAAAATCAATAGGTGTTGCCCCTTGCGGCAAAGCTATGACATCGCCCTTGGGTGTAAAAACAAAAACCTCATCCTGAAAAACATCCACTTTTACGGCATCAAGAAATGATTTTGCGTCGCTTAAATCACGACGCCATTCTTGTAACAGCTTAAGCCAGCTTAAAGTACCCCCAGATTTCTTTTTCTCTCCTATTTCTTCCTTGTACATCCAGTGCGCGGCAATACCCCTTTCCGCAACCTCGTGCATAGCTTTAGTGCGAATTTGTATTTCTATCGGTTCGCCCCTGCTAGAGAGTACAGTGGTGTGCAAAGATTGATAACCATTTGACTTGGGAAGTGCTATGTAGTCCTTAAACCTACCATGAATGGGCTTATAAAGCGAGTGAATTATACCCAATACCTCATAGCACTGCTGTACTGTATCAACAAGTGCCCGCAATGCTATAAGATCGTATATTTCACTAAACTCCTTACCCTCTTTTTCCATCTTCTGGTAAATTGAATAGACGTGCTTTGGCCTACCGGTAATTTCTGCTTCTATGCCCCTTTCCTTCAGTTCTGACTGGAGAGTGTGAATCATCTCTTCTACGTACTTCTCACGCTCTCGCCGCTTTCTGGCAATCATACCCACTATCTCTCGATACTTACGCGGATTCAACACTCTGAACGACAGGTCTTCCAACTCCCATTTGAGCTCAGCCATACCAAGCCTATTAGCAAGAGGAGCGTATATTTCGAGCGTTTCTTTTGCCAAGGTAAGCTGCCTGTCTCGCGGTAAGGGGTCTATAGTACGCATATTATGCAATCTATCAGCTAGCTTTATTAGCACCACACGCAGATCTTCAGCCATCGCTAGCAACATCTTGCGCACGCTTTCTGCTTGGGCTTCTTCTGTAGGAATTGATAAGCGTTCGAGTTTGGTAACACCCTCAACCAGATTTGCAACATCCTTGCCAAATGTAGCAGCGATGTCTTGTAGAGTTAGGTCTGTGTCTTCAATTACATCGTGGAGCAAAGCGGCCTTTAAAGTTGCGGGGTCCGCATTCAGCTGAGCAAGTATGCACGCAACCTCTACAGGATGTGAGATAAATTCGTCTCCTGATAGTCTTTTTTGACCTTGGTGCGCCTTGCGAGCTACTGCTAGGGCTAACTCTACATCGCGAAACTGCGCTTCATTAAGATACCCGGCTGCTTGTTTTAGCTTGACTAGCCATTTATCGTCTTCGACTTCTCCACTGTTGGTGTCTACTGATGCATGCGCGTGAAACACAGAGTTTGCCCACCATCCCTAATAGGCTTTAGCCAATAAAACTGTCCTACCAGGCCTTCCACACACAATACAAGCTTGTACCTTCTCACTTAACGAAAATGGGAAAACTCTTGGACTTATACCTTTGACCGTATCTTTGATACTTTTTTCACACTCGATATGCTCACACCAACCTGCATAAGCAAATACATTGTTTTTTTCAAATATATGTTTCAGTTCATCAAGGGTGCTCACGTCACACGAGCTACTCTCTAGTTGCTTCCTTGATCTTGATAGCATTATATTGTGTACCTCATCCAGCTCCGACTTTATGACTTGCTCCAACTTCATTAGTGGCAGCTGTTGCTTTTGTCTATCAACTCTTCTAACCAGAGTAACGCTATCTTGCGCAACATCTTTTGGCCCAATTTCTATCCTTAACGGCACACCCTTAAGATCCCATTCGGAAAATTTATATCCTGGTGTCACATCGTCCCTTAAGTCAACTTTAACTCTAAATAGGGACTTTAAGGCGCTTTCTACTTTTAATACTTTCTCAAGAACGATACTTTTTGCGTGTTCATCTTTATAAATAGGGATAATAACTACTTGAACCGGTGCCACCTTGGGCGGTAAGACCAGCCCCAAGTTATCGCCATGTACCATTATTATCGCACCTATTATGCGCGTGGAAAGTCCCCACGATGTCGAAAATGGATTTTGCCTCTGATTATTTTGGTCAGTGAATTCTATGCCATATGCTTTGGTGAAATTTCTTCCAAGATTATGCGATGTACATGCTTGTAATGCAAGACCATCGGACATCATGGCCTCAAGAGATAGAGTGTAATCAGCCCCTGCAAATTTTTCAGTAGAAGGCTTAGTACCAGCTATTGCATGTATAGCTAAATAGTCACGCATAAGACTGTTGTACACATCTAACATTCTTTTCGCTTCTTCAGCAGCTTCTTGGTATGTTGCATGAAAAGTATGCCCCTCCTGCCAAAGGAACTCCATTGTGCGCAAAAATAATCTTGTCCTCAGCTCCCAGCGTACAACGTTAGCCCACTGGTTTAACAAAAGTGGAAGATCACGATATGACCTTATGTACTTTCGAACTATTGGACCGATTATTGCCTCACTGGTTGGCCTGACCGCTAAACGCTCTTCCAGATCCTTGTCACCACCTTTTGTGACCCAGGCAACCTGAGGTGCGAAACCTTCCACATGTTCTTGCTCATTGCGTAAAAATGACTCCGGTATGAAAAGAGGAAAATACATATTTTCATGGCCCGTCTCTTTTATCATGCGGTCAAGCTCTTTTGTTATGTTTTCCCACAGGGCATAGCCATAGGGAAGTATAACCATGCAACCTCTTACTGGTGCATAGTCTGCCAGGCCTGCCTTAAGGACAACATCCACATACCACTTATCAAAGTTTTCACTTTTAGGTGTTAGGACTCTAAGTCTTATCGACTGCTGATAAATTTCTTCCATTGCGGTCCTGTCGCAGTCAAAAAATTAACGTTAGATAGGCTCCAGCTATGCAGCGCCTATGATTGGGGCGAAGCTACCTGCTCTTCAGCCATTTCTTTAGCTAATTTATCAATCTCCTGAAGCAGTGCAGGAAGTAGCTCTTCTTCCGGCATGGTCCTTACGATTTGGCCTTTACAGAATATAATGCCTTTTCCTTTTCCGCCTGCTATTCCTATATCCGCATGACGTGCTTCTGCGGGTCCATTTACTACGCACCCCATAACAGCAACTGTTATGGGTACTTTAAGTTTTTGAATATACCGTTCAGCTTCTCGAACTATTGGCACCATGTCGTATTCAAGCCTTCCACATGTTGGACAAGCTATGAGGGTGGGACTTTCAACCCTGATTTGCATAGCCTTTAAGATCTCATGGCCAACCCTTACCTCTTCAACAGGATCCTCACTCGACAACGACACCCTGATAGTGTCACCAATGCCCTCAGCTAACAAAAGACCAATGCCTATTGCACTTTTTATAGCACCAGATGCTGGCGGTCCTGACTCCGTTATACCTAAGTGCAGCGGATAAGGTCGCAATTGTGCCATCTTCTTGTTCGCAAGATAAGTTACCCAAATATCCGTAGATTTTAAGGATATTTTGATCTGCCTAAAATCGAGGTCCTCGAGTATTTTTATATGCCCAAGCGCGACCTCCACCATTCGATCAGCCATCCGCTCCCTATCATGCCGTGGCGCACCCCCAAGCTCCTGGCGAAGGCTTTTATGAACCTCTTCAGGCAAGCTTCCCGCATTAACACCTACCCTTATAGGTACTTCGCGCTCTTTGGCTTTTTGCACCATCTTCTTGACCTTCTCCGGGTCAGGTATGTTGCCAGGATTTATCCTAAGGCATGCAACACCAGCGTCTAAGGCACGTAACGCGAGCGTGTGATCAAAATGAATATCTGCAATAACAGGCAGCTTGCTCTTCGGTACAATCTCGAATAACGCATCAGCCGCCTCATGATCTGGGACTGCTACGCGCACTATATCTGCACCAGCATCTGCAATCTCGTCTATTTGGCGAAGAGTAGCTTTTACATCACGCGTGTCTGTTTTGGTCATGGTCTGTACAGCAATGGGCGCTGTACCACCTATAACAACGTTGCCGACTCTTATTGGTACTGCATACCTTCTTTTAGCTATCATCTTCCTCCTAACCCCATGAACTCACCATTTAAAAGCCTTTGAATGTCGAAAACCGAAATAATGGCTACAAACGCAAGCAGAATGATTAATCCATACCATTGTATTTCCATCTCTATTTTGCGGTCAAACGGCTTGCCATGCAATCCCTCTAATAATGCAACAAGAATTCTGCCGCCGTCTAGCGCTGGTATCGGTAGTATGTTAACTATGGCTAAGCTGACACTCAAAAAAGACAACAACTGCAAATAAGGCAAAAGCCCTGCCGCAACTGTTTGAGCTGCTATCGCTACTATCCCAATAGGACCCGTAAGGCCGCTGGGCCCCACTATGCCGCCTGGCACCCTGCCTGTGACCAAAGCGTCTAAACCTCCAACGATAGCCGCTCCAGTAGCTATTGGCATCACAACCGCTTGCTTTACATCATAAAGCAAATTAAAGGGAATTTTCTCCTCAATTCCTATCCTATACGCACCTTGAATAAGTTCAGGCCTAACCACAATGATCTTATATGCCCCATCCGTTTCTTGATACTTTATTTCTATGGGTTTTCCGTTAGATGCTTGTATCATAGAGGACAACTTGCTAAATGATACCACCTTGTGCGAATCTATACTTACTATACGGTCTCCAGGTTTTAGCCCGGCCTTGGCTGCAGGCGTATTCTGAAGTACAGCAAAAATAACACCAGGTACCGTGCTACTAACCATAACTAATATGACGAATATTGATACCGCTGCGACCACATAATTCATCAACGGGCCTGCAACAAGTACAGCTAGCTTTTCCCATAGAGATCGCCGGTAAAAAGAGTCCGGGGCATCGAAGTTGCCCTCCAATCCTTCAAGTCGTACATATCCGCCAATCGGTAAGGCCCGTATTGAGTAAACAGTACCTTTGCCCTCATGCTTGAGCATAGTTGGTCCAAATCCGATTGCAAACTCTTTAACACCGACTCCAACTCGCTTTGCTACGAAATAGTGTCCAAATTCATGCGGTGCGATAAGTAAGAAAAACAGAGCAATTATGCCTATCAGATAAACTAGTTCCATTGAATCCTATTCACTGTCCATATGTGCAAGCTTATGTAACCTGTTTTACTAACGTTCTTTCCACATAACTCCTTGCCCAGGTGTCTGCCTCAAGTACTGCATCCAACCCACTTCCCTGAGGTACATGCGCAGAAAGTGTAGCTTCCACAATCTCTATTATCGACTTAAAGCTTATCCCGCCTTGAAGAAACAACCTTACAGCCACCTCGTTTGCCGCATTAAGCACAGCAGGCCAAGTCCCACCACGCATACCAGCTTCATATGCTAGCCTAACTGCCGGAAATCTAGACGTATCTAGCTCATGAAACTCCAGCTTCCCAACTTCCCGAAAGTCGAGCTGCGGTATACCGCTTTCTAAACGATCTGGATAAGCCAGTGAAATAGCAATTGGAAGTTTCATGTCGGGCCAGGCAAGCTGTGCCTTAACACAACCATCTTTGAATTCGACCATAGAGTGAATTATGCTTTGCGGATGTACAATCACATCTATGTTCTTGTATTCCACGCCAAACAGGTGATGCGCTTCAATTACTTCCAACCCCTTGTTCATCAATGTGGCAGCATCAATTGTGACCTTCGGCCCCATACGCCACCGAGGATGAGCCAAGGCCTGGTCGACCGTTACCTTATTTAGATCAAGCTCCGGCCTAAAATAAAATGGCCCCCCTGAAGCGGTTATGACAAGACGGCTCACGTTCTCCACTTTCTCTCCCCAAAGGCTTTGCCATATTGCAGAATGTTCACTATCCACAGGCCTTAATTGCCCTGGGCATCCTCCCTTGCACTCCTGTACAACATATTCGCCCGCCATAACTAGAACTTCTTTGGTAGCCAAAGCTACAATTTTTCCGGCACGCAATGCACTAAGGCAGTAACGCAGCGCACTAGACCCAGATAGCGCCACTAACACCAGATCTACATCCGGTGAACATACAATTTCCTCTAAAGCTTCCTCGGGCAAGATGTCGTCTGCAGGATCGTACGAATGCTCGCTCAGCAATACTTTCTTTACACCTTTAAATTCAGCCGCCTGCTCAGTCAGCTTTTTTCGGTTGGCATGAGCAGCAATAAGTACTAACTCGAAACGATCCGGATGTCTGCGTATAACATCAAGTGCCGATACGCCAATTGAACCCGTGGAACCTAAGACTGCTATCTTAGTTGACTTTGAGTCTTCCATAAAGTCTTTCTAAAACATATGCAATGAAATAGCTAGGTAATAAACAAATACTGGAGGTATCAATGCCGCGTCTATCCTATCAAGGATACCTCCATGACCCGGAATTAGAGTACCAGAATCCTTTACACCTGCATTTCTCTTTAGTAAAGATTCGAAAAGATCTCCTAACTGTGCAGACACGCCAATTACCAAAGATAATACGCCAATGTCCGTTATACCAAGGTGAAGCAAACGACCCATGATAAAGCTTACTATAAATGATCCTACTATCCCGCCAACAGCACCTTCGACAGTTTTCTTCGGAGATATTCTTGGAAAAAATCGATGTTTGCCAAAGGTTCTACCAACGAAATAAGCCATCGTGTCACACGCTGCAACCGATAGCAGCACTAACAAAGTCCACATCATACCTCTAGAAGATCCATAAAAGTGCGTATAAATCCTGAGATAGTATTCTATTGGTAGGCCTAAGTATATAGCACCAAATAACGTAGACCCCATAGCTATTGACGCAGCCACCCTGGATTTGCTGTTTATCATAGCCGTGACAAACCCTACCAAAAGACCAAGGGCAAGCAGGAGCTCTGTCGATAAAAATGGGGCAAAGAATTGTTTGTATACCAAAACAATTACAAGCATATAAAGTAACCAAGTTATGGGAGGCGCATTCACTAAAATAAGTAGACGTCTTAGCTCAATAACTGCAATTGTTGCTACTAGACCAATAAACACATAAAGAGGAACGCCTCCATATATAAATACCGCGAGGGAAAGCAAGAGCAGAAAGACACCGCTTATAATGCGCGTTGCTGTATTGTTAAGCCTTGCTACTCGCAAATATAACTCCAGGCAGTCTTCAACCAACCGCTAAAACGTTCTTCACTGAATGATTTGGACGACCACCAAATCTGCGCTCACGACGGTAATATTCTTCAATAGCTTGCTTTAAGTCAGCCTCCCCAAAATCGGGCCACAGAACATCTAAGGTTACAATTTCAGAGTAGGCACTTTGCCAAAGCAAAAAATTGCTTAGCCTTTGCTCACCCGCCGTACGTATAACAAGATCTGGATCAGGCAGTCCTGCTGTATCAAGATACGAGCTGAAAAGCTCCTCATCAATCTCTTCAGGAGATATGCCCTCACGCACAATTCGCCTCACAGCTCTTACCAACTCATCTCTTCCGCCATAATTTATAGCCACATTTAAGTAGCCCCTAGTATTGGCTTTAGTCTTTTCTTCAGCCGCCTCAATAAGGCGAACCAGTTCCGGATCGAGCCCGTCCCGATTTCCAATTATCCTAAGACATATCCCACGCGCATTTAGCTTATCCACCTCACGCCTTAACGAGATCTTGAAAAGTCGCATTAGTTCATCTACTTCGCTTTTAGGACGTCTCCAATTTTCCGTTGAAAACGCATATACCGTCAGGATCTTAATTCCCAGTTTTTCACACAACCTAAGCGCCCTTCTTATAGCCCGAATGCCTGCTCGGTGACCCATAGCGACTGGTAAATGCCTTGCCTCAGCCCACCGACGGTTGCCATCCATGATAATTGCTACATGCGTAGGAGGAATTCTTTCCATCTGCTAGTTACTTAAGCCACTATACCTCAAGGACCTCTGCCTCTTTTTTGGCAGCCATCTCTTCAATTTCTCCTATTATCCGGTCAGTTATCTTCTGAAGACGTTCTGTAGCTCTTCTTGCCTCGTCCTCCGAAACTGACCCTTTTTTCTCTTCCGCTTTTATGCGCTCTGCATCCATTCTCCTAATGTTTCTTATTGCTACCTTAGCTTCTTCCGCTTTACTTTTAACAAGCTTTACATACTCTTTTCTTCTCTCTTCGGTAAGCGGTGGGATGGGAACGCGTATAACGCTGCCATCATTAGAAGGAGTAAGCGCAAGCTCTGAACGCATGAGCGCTTTTTCAATAGCTGGTATTGAATTCTTATCCCATGGCTGAATTACAAGCAACCGTGGGTCGGGTGCTGAAATAGAAGCTAGCTGTGCCAGAGGGGTTACTGTGCCATAATACTCTACCCCTACACGTTCTATTAAGGCCGGATTTGCTCTTCCTGTCCTAATCGAGGCTAATTCACGCTCGAACATTGCAAGGCTTTTTTGCATTTTCTCTTCGGCTTCCTTGATGAAGATATCTAAAATGTTTTCAGACACAGTAATCACCTCAGCTTTCCGGAGCGCTTACCACGGTCCCCACATTCTCACCATGTATTATGCGCTCAATATTACCGTCCTCCAGTAAATTAAACACAATAATAGGGACTTTGTTATCCATACAAAGAGTTAATGCTGTGTTGTCCATTACCTCAAGACCTCGGTTGATAACTTGTAGGTAATCTATCTTGGAAAACTTGACAGCGTCGGGGTCAACCAAGGGATCACCGCTGTATACCCCGTCTACACGAGTTGCCTTAAGTATAACTTCAGCTCCTATTTCAACCGCCCGAAGCGCAGCTGTAGTATCAGTAGTAAAATACGGATTACCAGTACCGGCTGCAAGTATGACTATTCTTCCTTTTTCTAAATGCCTTACAGCTCTACGTCTTATATAGGGTTCAGCTACCTGCTCCATATGAATTGCGGACATAACCCTAGTAGGCACTCCGAGTTTTTCCAATGCATCTTGTAGAGCAAGCGAGTTAATCACCGTTGCTAGCATTCCCATATAATCGCCACTCGCCCTATCAAGGCCCTCCTTGCTAGCCATTAGGCCTCTTATTATATTGCCCCCACCTATAACGACAGCTATTTCAACTCCTTCACTATGAACACGTGCTAGCTGTCGTGCTATTGCGTGTACTGTGGGCAAATGTATACCCTGTCCCTGAGGCCCTGCAAAAGCCTCGCCACTTAACTTAATTAGCACCCGCTTGTACTTTACATTGGTCGGCTTTGTAGGCTCGGTTTCCATTAAAGCTTTTAGCCCTCTTTCACATTAAACCGTGCAAATCGGGTCACCTCAACTTTTTCTCCAAGCTTTGCCGAGTATTCTGCAATCACATCTTTTATTTGCCTTTTAGGATCCCTGAAATAAGGTTGCTCAAGAAGACAGTTCTCCTTAAAGAAGTTCTCAAGCTGTCCTTCTACAATTCTTGGCACTGCTTGCGCTGGTCTGCCTTCAGCTTCCGCTTTGTTTTTGTAAATGTTTTTTTCTGACTCAATAACCTCTTCTGGCACTTGCTCACGCGAAACCCACTTAGGACTAGCAGCAGCAACTTGCATGGCTAAATCCTTAGCTAGCTGCTTAAATTCATCTGTCAGAGCAACAAAATCAGTTTCACATCGTACCTCCACAAGCGCGCCAAGCCGGCCAGGCGGATGTATATACGCTTCAACTCTTCCCTCTCCAGCATGCCTGGAAGCTTTGCTTACAGCTTTTGCAAGTCCCCTCTCCCTTAATATAACTACCGCTTTTTCTATATCACCGCCTGCTTCCTCCAAGGCTTTCTTACAATCCAGCATGCCAGCTCCTGTCAGCTCACGCAGTTCTTTGATCTCTTTTGTTGTAACAGCCATTACACTCCCCCTTGTTCAATAAGTTAATCTTGATGCTCGCCAAAATCTTCTTCGGTAAATTCATCTTCAAACTCGTCTATGTCGTAAACAGACCCGGTATACTCAGCTGGCGCCTGCGCTGATGGTTGCTCTTCTTCGATCCCCATCTCAATACGAGCTTGCTTTCCTCTAAGGCATGCATCAGCAATTTCAGTAGTTATAAGATTAATGGACCGTATTGCATCGTCATTACCCGGTATTACATAGTCAACAACATCAGGATCGCAGTTCGAGTCGGTCAATGCAACCACAGGAATCCCAAGCCGGTTTGCCTCGTGCACTGCGATTTGCTCCCTTTTCGGATCCACGATGTAAACTGCGCCTGGTAACCGCGTCATATTGGCCATGCCACCAATTACCTGCTCCAATTTTTCCAGCTCGTCATGAAGCCTCCTTGCCTGTTTCTTCGGCAGCATTTCAAAATAACCCAACGCCTGTTGCGATCTAAGCTCTTGAAGGTAGGCAATTCGTTTGCTTACCGTTGCAAAATTGGTGAGCATACCTCCCATCCATCTCTTTGTAACGTACGGCATGCCCGCTCTTAAAGCGTGTTGCTTTACAATCTCTTGAGCTTGCCTCTTAGTAGCTACAAACAACACCAAATCCCCTCGTTTAGTAACTTCTTCCACAAATTCAAGAGCGGGTTTTAAAAGCTTTAGTGTCTTTCGCAAATCGAATATGTGCACGCCGTTTCGAGCCATGAAGATGTACGGCTGCATTTTTGGATTCCATTTGCTAGTTTGATGGCCAAAATGCACACCCGATTCCAAAAGCTGCTTTATGGTAAGATGACTGGACATAACTAACTATAACCTCCTCGATTCTCTGATGCTTATAGCTTCTGCTCCCTTCCTGATGTATATTATCAAAGCTAATTATGCCCTATACAGGGCCACCGAAGCCTTCCTTTCCTGGGTGGGAAATCTTTATGATTCCATTACAAGTTGGATAATTCTCACACCGCCCAAAAAATCCAAAGCGACCTTTTCTAATTTCCACACGCCCCCCACACTTTGGGCACTTTTCCTCCAAATAAGCAACTTGCCCATTTCTGCCTGCAACAAAGGAGCACTCAGGGTAAGATGAACATGCTATAAACCAGCCATATGGCCCTTTTCGCCACACAAGTTCACTGCCACAACTTGGGCACTTTGCACCTACTCGCGCTAAATTATTCGTATTTTCTTGAACCGGAATCGGCCTTACATATCGGCACTTAGGATACCCTGAGCATCCTATAAACTCGCCATATCGACTCTTCCTCTTTACTAGCTTTCTGCCACACTCTGGACACGTTTCATCTATTTCTACAACCACTACAGATTCACCACTAAGCGGCTTTATATACCTGCATTCAGGATAATTAGTGCATCCAAGGAACTGTCCATGCCTGCTAGCCCGCAGAACTAACTCACCTTTGCCACACTCCGGACATATTTCTCCGGTGTGATTCGATACCTGCTTGTCTGCTTCCTTTATCATCTGGACTAGAGGCTCATAGTATGCCCTTACAACTGGCACCCACTGAGCTTTACCTTCTTCAATTTCATCCAGATGCTTTTCCATTTCAGCGGTGTACTTTTCATCCACTATCTTTTTGAAGTGAGCTTTTAGAAGCTCGTTTATAGCCAGGCCTAAAGGTGTCGGGTAAAGCTTATGATCTCTTTGCTCGACATACCCCCGTGTCTGTATAGTGTCTACAATTGTGGCATAAGTAGAAGGTCGACCAATACCCTTTTCTTCAAGTTCTTTTATCAGTGTAGCCTCAGTATAACGAGGTGGTGGCTGAGTTTCATGTCTTATAACTTCAGAAGATACATAATCTAAACGGTCACCCTCATCCAACGGAATAATTTCTTCCTCTTGGTCATCGTTTTCTCGCTCCCAAATTTTAAAAAAGCCTTCGAAAACTAACTTTGATCCCGAGGCTCTAAGCACATTTCCATCCGCGTCTATCTCTGCTGTTATTGTTGAATATTTTGCTGGAGCCATAAGGGAAGCAACAAACCTCTTCCATATAAGTTCATACAAAGCAAACTGATCATTGGTTAGATACGGCTTTACCTTTTCTGGTGTGCGATAAACCGAAGTCGGTCTTATCGCCTCGTGCGCGTCCTGTACCCCTGCTTTTTGTTTTGGCTCACGTGGCTTGCCCACGTAGTTTTCGCCGTATTGCTCTCTTATGTATTTGTGCGCTTCTTCTATGGCCACTTGAGATATGCGCGTCGAATCCGTTCGCATATAGGTTATAAGACCAACTGGTCCTTCATCACCAATCTCTAGACCCTCGTACAACTGTTGTGCCAACATCATAGCCTTCTTGGGACCAATATGTAACTTGCTTGATGCATCTTGCTGCATGGTAGATGTTATATATGGCAAGGGGGCCTGCCTTGCCTTTTGTTTAACTTCAACGGACTTTACCAGATACGACGCACCTGGGAGTACTGCATTTACTCTGTTAGCGGCCTCTTCCTCCTTAAATATTGCTTTGCCACCATCACTCAGTTTGTAAAGTTTGGCCTTGAACTGTTGGCCACCTTTTGACAAAATAACCTGGATTTCCCATGTGACCTCAGGAACAAACTCGTTAATCTCTTTTTCTCGATCACATACAAATCTAAGCGCTACAGACTGAACTCGCCCTGCTGATAAGCCTCGCTTTACTTTTTCCCACAAAAATGGTGAAAGCTCATAGCCAACTAGGCGATCAACTACTCGTCTTGCCTGCTGCGCATTGACCAAATTCATGTCTATTTTTCTTGGTGACTGAAGCGCTTTTAATACTGCATCTTTAGTTATTTCATGAAACTCGATCCTTTCAGGATTATCTAGCTTGAGCACATTGGCTAGATGCCACGCAATAGCTTCGCCCTCCCGGTCGGGGTCTGAAGCCAAAATTACTTTACTTGCACCTTTTACAGCCGCCCGTAGTTCCTCTATAACTTTTCTCTTATCCTTTGGTATCGTATATGAAGGTTTAAAATCATTTTCCACATCAACTGCTAGTCTGCTTTCTGGCAAATCACGAATATGACCCATGGAAGCAACAACAGAATAGCCATCACCCAAGTACTTCTTGAGTGTCCTTGCTTTTGCAGGTGATTCAACTATAACTACCTTTTTTGCCATCTTCCTACATCCAAAGAAAGTCCTCTAGGCAAAATATATCATCCTAGCAGCAGTTCATAACTTATTTAACCAAGTGCATAGGCTTAGGCCGCAACGTGCTTTAGATAGGATAATTGCAAACTAAAGCGGCAAATTAGTTTGATTTCTGCTCAAAAATCCAAGAAAGGTCTTTCTGTGTATTTCAGTAGGTCCATACTGTGTTAAAGCGTTAATGTGTTGTAAAGTAGCATAACCAAAATTATGTTCAAAGCCGTATCCAGGATACCGAATAGCCATATTTTTCATAATGCGATCTCGATAAACCTTGGCAACTATAGATGCAGCACTCACGGCAGGTATGCTAGCATCTCCATCAACCACACATTCTACAGCTCTTTCAAAGCTGCGACCCTTGCCAACTTTCAAGTTCCCATCCACCACATACTTGTGGGCCTCAACTCGCTCAATTAACGATTCGAAAGCAAGCACGTTTGCCTTAGTGATGCCAATCTCGTCTATAATATGAGGCTCAACAACAAATAGCTCCAGCGCAAGTGCATAGCGAAATACATATGTTGCGATTTCTTGTCTTTTTTCTGGGGATAACTGCTTGGAATCTTTCAAATATTTTGAATCGCTCGCAAGCTTTTCTTTAAAATCTTTTGGCAAAATAACGGCTGCAGCAATGAGCGGGCCTGCAATTGCTCCCCTACCAACCTCATCTAGTCCACAGAGGAGCTCGCCAGTCAAATTATCGTCGTTCCTTTAGCCTTGCAGCCTTTCCTACCTTTTCTCTCAAATAGTAAAGCCTGGCGCGGCGTACTTTACCGTGTCCCAGTACTTCTATTTTTTCAATCCGCGGCGAGTGAAGTAAGAATGTGCGCTCAACACCTACACCATGGCTTATTCTTCTCACAGTAAACGTTTTTCTAACTCCACCATTCGCTACTTTTATAACTGTACCTTGAAACACCTGAATCCGCTCACGTGTTCCCTCTACAACCTTGATGTGTACTTTGACATTGTCACCAGGCATTATATCTGGGACATCGGATCTCATATATTCTTGTTCTACAAGTTCGACCTCTTTTGTTGCTGCCATTTAACTACCCCCAATCTGACTGTCTTTTATTTTACTAGATCAGGTCGTCGCTTCCTTGTAAGTTCTATTGCCTTAAGCTCCCTCCATTTTTTTATCGCCTTATGATCCCCGGATAGTAGCACATCAGGAACTCTCATACCTCTGAAATTCGCAGGCCTCGTATATTGAGGATAGCCCAAAAGTGGCTGGTTTGCAAATGAATCATACTCAAGAGATTGTGCATTGCCCACAACGCCAGGTAACGTCCTGATTATGGAATCGAGCAGCACAACTGCAGCTGGTTCACCACCACTCAATATATAATCGCCTATAGAAATCTCCATGTCAACCATCTTCTCAATAAATCTCTGGTCAACACCTTCGTAGCGACCACATACAATTACTAGTGCTTGCCTTCCCGCTAACTCCTTTACTAAATTTTGAGTGAGCTTTACTCCTTGTGCGGACATTAGTACAACAGGCCCGGAATTATACCTGCGAACATCTTCGACGGCAGCAAAAAGTGGAGCACACATAAGTACCATACCAGGTCCGCCACCATATGGCCTATCGTCTACTTGACGCTTCTTGCCTATTCCGTAATTCTTTAAATCGTAAGCATGAACTTCGGCAACACCTTCAGTTAGAGCACGTCCAACAATCCCATACAGCAGTGGACGCAATATCATATCGGGAAATAGACAAATTACATCATACCGACGCACTAGGCCTGCTCCCAAGGTTCGAGTATCCAGTCTTCAATCTCGACAAGCTTGTTTTCTATATCTACGTGACGTACAGCTGCCTTTACAGCCGGCACAAGCAGTTCGTCCTTTTCTCTCTTTACCACCCAGACATCATTGGCCAAACCATAAATTATGTCTTTTATGACTCCGACCTTTACTCCTTTAACACTTGAAACCTTGGCGCCAAGAAGTTGAAATGCATAGTAACTGTTTGGCGGTAACGGTATCACTTCGTCTTCAGGTATTTCGAGATAATCTCCTCTAAGAAGCTCAGCAATTTCTCGCGAGTCAATCTCAGCAAATTTGACCACTATATGCTTGCCATGAGGCCTTGACCACTCAACTGTGTATACCTTGCTTCTACATTCAACTGTGTTACCAGGGGCAAATCTTTTTTTGGGGTCAAATGTAAGAGGCTCTACTTTTACAGCACCCTGGAGTCCGAAGCAGGTCAACACTCGGCCAACTATTACCCTGTCGGCCATTTACCTAACCTTAAGCCGTATCCTCTTTCGGTCTTTAATACCTACCGCCTGCAAAAATGCTCTAATTGCCTCGATGTTCTGGCCGCGCCTTCCCATCAGAGCCCCTCGATCCTTGGCCGATACACCTACTTCAATATTAACCGTTCTTCTTCTTTCAGACGCACTTACCGTGACTTGATCCGGCTCTGTCGCAAAAGCCTTAATAATGTACTCAACCAGCCCTCTATAATCAATGCTTTGTCCTTCCATTAGCTTTGCGCCTTAGACTTTTTCAATTGTTCGAACTTTTCGGGAACACCTGTTTTGCGCAAAAGCGAAAGTGCTGCCTCGGACGGCTGAGCACCTCTGTTTAACCACATAATTACCTTTTCCTCATTCAGACTTATAGTTGCAGGATCCGTAAGCGGATTATAGTAACCAATCTCATCAAGTACCCTGCCATCACGAGGCGCCGTAGAGTTTGCAACAACTACACGGAAAAAGGGTCGCTTCTTAGCTCCCATTCGTTTAAGTCTTATTCTTACCGCCATACCCATTACATACCTCCGCTTATCTTAGCCATCTTCATCATTTCTTTGATAACACCTTTGCTTTTGCCGCCGTGCGTAGTAATCTCCACCGCTGTATAAAGCTTGAGCAACATATTTACTTGTTCGACTGTTGTACCGCTACCTCTTGCCACTCGCTTGCGCCTACTTGCATCCATTAAGCGCGGATCCTGCCGCTCCTGTGGCGTCATCGAGTTATATATAGCAACAAAATATTTTTTATTCTCCTTAAGATAGTTAAGCATATTTGCAACATTCTTTGGAAGCAGTCTGCTCATCATTCCATAGTCAATGTCTTCAATACTATTGAGAATCTCTATTAGCGGATCTATACTGCGCGATTCTGTCATATCTAAAAGCGCTTTTGTTCCCTTCCGAGCAGCTTCCGGGTCTAAACTGCCTGAAGCAAGCGGTACCACCAACCGATACGCAATCATCCTTGGATCAAAAACCTGAAAATCCTCAAGTCTTTCGCCAAATGATGCATAGTAGATAGGTAGCCCAGTTATTGCACTTATAGATAAAACAGCTCCGCCTCTGGCATCACTGTCCAGCTTTGTAACAATCACACCATCTACACCGAGGTGCTCAGCAAATTCGCTCGCGGCTCTTACTGCAGACTGTCCAGCCATGCTATCCAAAACAAGAATGGTTTTAAACGGTTTTATCTTGTCTTGAATCTTTCTTAAAGCAGTAAACTCGCTGCTTTCCATGCTTGAAATTCCTGGTGTATCTAAAATAAGCACATCACTTCCAAGCGTTCTTGATTGTTCAAGGGCATATGTAGCACGCTCTAGCTGAGATCCATCAGTCCGAATGTATACGCAGTTTGCTTGACCTGCTAACCGCCCAAGCTGCTGATCAGCGGCAGCTCTTTTTGTGTCAACAGTTGCTACACTTACCTTTCGGCCATCACGTCTTAGTACACGTGCCAGTTTCGCCGCGACCGTCGTTTTGCCCGATCCCTCTAGCCCAACTAGCACGTAAACTGTAGGCATAGATGGAGAAAACCCAATAGACTTTGGAGTGTTGCCCAGTAGCTTTTTAATCGTCTGTGCCAACATGCTGCTCAGCGCCTGCGCCGGATTGAAGGTGTGTTCGAGAGCCCCGGACGATATGTTTTCTTTTAGCTCTGCTACAATCTTCGAAACTAAATTAAAGTCCACATCAGCTTGAAGAAGGGCAAATTTTATGTCACGCAAAAAAGCATCAATATCCTTTTGCTCGGCTAAACCTCTGCCTCTAAATCTGCCGACTGCAGCATTAATCTTGTCAACTAATGCATCAAACATTCCTGCTTTTCCTCTTTGTCGAGAGCCTAATGAAAATAATATCTCTTAGCATAACTAGTGGATCCCAAACCAGACGCACCCTACTTGGCGAGCGATGGGACCACGATACTGGTACCTCGCATATGTTATATCCCATGATCCTTGCCTTGAAAAGTATTTCTACATCGAAAGCAAACCCACGACATCGCAGATCTGCAAATACACTTTTTGCTGCTGTCGCCTCAAATAGCTTAAATCCGCATTGAGTATCTTTTATGCCGGGAACTAACAGCCATCTCACAAGCCGGTTAAACGCTCTCCCCATGAACCTCCTGGGCCAGCTTTCAGGCTTCAACATAGTTGACCCAGACAGATAGCGTGAACCTATTGCTATGCTATAGCGACCATTTAAAGCAAGATCAAGCTTTGGAAATTCCTTTAATGGCGTGGCAAGATCAGCATCGGTAAACAAGATTTTTTTGCCCCTGGCAGTATGTATGCCAACAGCAACAGCCTGACCTTTACCCATACGTTGAGGAAGCCTAATCGCACGGATGTTGTGGAACTTTGAGGTAGCACTCGAAACAACTTTCCATGTATTGTCAGTGCTGCCATCATCAACTACAATGACTTCAAAATCGTCCTGTCCGGTTTTAAAGTAGTACTGAAAGAACTGTTCAACCTCACCAATCGTATCACCCAAACATTCTTCTTCATTAAATGCGGGAATAACCACGCTTAGCTCCATATTGTATAAATGATAGTTAGCGATTTTGTTGTTTCAAAAGCACCGGTGTTAATTTATGAAAATTTCCGTCACAATTTTAGACGGTCTTTTATTGCGCCTTCAAAAGTTGTACTTCGTCTAAAAGTTCAGCTGCTCTGGCTAGTGCCTTTTCTGTTGCTTTACCTGACATCATACGGGCAAGCTCCTTAGCTCGCTCTTGAGGTGTAGAAAGGAGAGCAACCTGAATTTCAGGTAGGTCAGCCTCTCCACCCTTAGTTACAAGAATATGATTGTCTGCAAATGCTGCAACCTGAGCTAGATGACTTATTACAATCACTTGCCTTGATCTAGCCAGTTCAGAAAGACGCCTACCTACTTCAATGGCTACTGAACCTCCTATTCCCGTATCAATTTCATCGAAAATTAGCGTGCTTTTGTTTGCGGCTTCGCTCGATAGCGCTTCTATGATTAACATAAGCCGTGAGAGCTCCCCTCCTGACAGGACCCGCCAAAGTGGCAAAACAGGCGCCTGGGAGGTTGCAGCATACATGAATTCAACTACATCGTAACCCCGTTCAGTAAAGGTAACTTCTAGCCCATTAGGTAGCTTGGTAATCGCTCCATCGTCCCGCACCCGCATATAAATTTTTAGCTTCCCACCCTTCATCCCAAGTAATGGAAGCTCAGCATTTACTTTTTCTTCAAGCCAAAGTGCTGCTTTACTGCGCAATTTGCTTAGTTCACCGCATAAAATAGCTAGATCTTCCACAAGCCTATCTAACTCTTTTTTCTTTTCATAAATCAAAATTTCAAGCTCACCCAGCTTCTGCAATTCTTCCTTGAAGCTCTTTTTCAATACCTGCAGCCCATTGTAGTCTGTCTTATATTTTCTTTTTAGTAAATCCAGCCTGTACAATCTTTCTTCAACTTCATCTGCATCCAGAGAATCTAGTGAAGCAACGTCAATATATTCACTTAAAAGAACATCTAACTCTGAAAGCTCCTGAAGAGCTAGTGCTGCCTTTTTTGCGTGCTCTATTAGTCGAGCGTCTATATGGCTTGCCTCCTCTAGCATCTTAGCTAGCTTCGAAACAGCTGCGTAAATCCCTTTGTCTGAAGACAAAAGCCTTTTGCTTACTTCGAGATATTCTTTAAGAGAGGCAAGATCCTTTAGTATTTCTCTTTGACGAAGTAGATCATCTTCTGTAAACTCCTCATTGACCACTTGCTCTAATTCTCCAATCGCAGCGTGCAGCTCTGCATATTTTATGTCTTTCCGCTGATTAAGAGCATCTAGTTGCTGTAGCTGATCTAAACATGTTCGGTACGCAGAGTAAGTCGCTGATACTTCCGAAAGCAACTTTTCACCCTCGGATCCAACAAATCTGTCTAGTATGACTATATGCTCGCTGGGATCCAGTAGCCTTCTTTGCTCTGACTGCCCATGTATGTTGACAAGGTGAGATGCGATTTTGCGTAGTACCGAAATATTCGAAATTTTGCCGGCAACTTCTATCTGTCCTTTACCTTCACGACTTATTGTGCGTCGTGTTGAAAATTCTTTCCCAGCTGGCACAAGCGTTTGTCCGTCAATCACCAGATCTGTACCTGAACAAAACCAGGCTTCTATTTCGGAAAAAGTTTCACCCGGATAAATTTCATCAGGGTACGCTTTGCGACCAAGGCACAGCTCTAGAGCATCAACTATTAACGACTTACCGGCTCCTGTCTCACCAGTCAAAAGGTTAAGCCCATTTGTGAAGTGGAGTTCTACATCTTTTATAAGTGCATAATTTCTAACCCTTATCCTTTGCAACACAGCGCCTCAGTCCCCTGGGACTAGCGGAAATCCCCAATGTAACTTGTCTCTGAGCTTAAAGTAAAAATCTGCGCCTGCATTAAACCGTACAAGTATTGCTCTTTTAGGATGTGCGCACAGAACAATTGCGTCTTGTGGCGCCATGTTCCTATGTGAAACGCCATCCACACTCAGTACAGCTCCTTGTTCCGAAGTTCTGAGTAATATTGGCTTTGACGCAGGAACGACTATTGGACGAGCCATCACAACAAAAGGATTTATAGGTACAACCACAAACGCGTCAATTACAGGATCTAATACAGGACCACCAAGTGCAAGAGCGTACGCAGTTGAGCCCGTAGGAGACGCTATCAGAAGCCCATCCCCGTCAACTGAACCTAAGGTAACGCCATCTATCTCCAGGTTTATCCTTATGAGCCTATAGTCGCCGCCCTTGTGCACTGCCACTTCATTAGCGGATACATAACGAGCAAGCACTTTATTATCTCTTACAACTGATGCTTGCACAAGAAGTCGCTTTTCCGTTACATAGTCCCCCGAAAAGAAACGGCCGATACCAGCTAGGGCATCGGCGGCTTGTAATTCACATAAAAACCCTAAACGCCCAAAGTTGATTCCCAACAGCGGAACTTCGAAGGGTCCAAATAAACGCATTCCGTGCAAAAATGTACCATCACCACCCAGAGTAATTACTAAAATGGTCTTTTTTAAAATTGCTGAAGCTATTTTCCCTGAACCGCCACGTGCCAACTCCCAAATTTGGTAGCCGCTGTCGGCTACCATTCCTTTGAGCTTGCCTATAAGCTGTTCGTTCGGCAGAACCCGGGGATGATACACGATGCCTACGTATTTGGTGTTATCTTCGATCATGCCAATATACCATAAATAAAATACTCCTGGTTACCATCTGAACCTTTGATAGCTGAAGGAACCTCACCAACTACCACATGGCCTCTATCCTTAAGCCAGCCTATAAAGGATGCTAGGCTTTTTTGTCGAACTTCTTCGTCACGAACTATTCCCCCTTTACCAACCTGATCTCTTCCCACTTCAAATTGAGGTTTGAACAACAAAAGTATTTTTGAGCCACTTGCTGCACGTTCTAAGCTCGGTATAATTAACCGTAGACTTATAAACGACACATCAACTGTTATAAACTCAATCCTTTCAGGAAAAGCCTCTAGATATCTTACGTTCACACCCTCCATCAAAATAACCCTTTTATCTTTTCGAAGTTCTTGTGCAAGCAAATTTTTGCCCACGTCGTACGCATATACTCTTGCAGCACCCCTTTCAATAAGCACTTGCGTAAATCCTCCTGTCGAAGCTCCTATGTCTGCGCATACTAACCCCCGAACATCAATGCCAAAGTGATCAAGAGCACCCATGAGTTTATACGCCCCACGACTTACATAGTGCTTTGCTATATCCACCTCGATGCTCGCGTCTACATTCACTTCAAACGACGGCTTTGTTACAACTACGTTATGTACCTTTACCCTCCCTGACATTATGTAACGCTGCGCAAGATTGCGCGAATCAAAATAGCCGCGATCTACTAAAAGCTGATCGATTCTCTTTTTCTTTACCTGTATGGCCATAACCCTACAATAACCCCAAGTGCAGCACCTGCTAGTACTTCTACTGGAGTATGCCCTATAAGCTCTCTTAGCCGCTCTTCCTTTATACCTTGATGCGCAAAAACGTCTTCAATCAACCTATTGAGTACAGCTGCTTGCCTTCCGGCTGCCCTTCTTACGCCTGCAGCATCGTACATGACTACTAGTGAAAATATCAAGGAAATTGCAAAAGGATAAGAATAAATTCCATATGTTTTGGCCATAACTGTAGTAAGGCCTATAACCATGGCAGTGTGAGAACTTGGCATCCCCCCCATACTAGCAAGCATACGTAAGTTTAGCTTTCTAGTGCGCACAGAGTCTATTACCACTTTCAATATCTGCGCTATCGCCCAAGAAACAAGTGGAAGAATTATGAAGCTAGCACTACTGGTGCTGTGCAACTCTCAACCCATCAATCTACTTTAATTCCAAGATCTTCCAATTTCTCAGCAACTAGTAGCAACTTGTTGGCGGCTTCCGTAAGCTTTAAAACAGCCGCTTGGTATTTAGACACAAGTTCTTCGATATTTACGTCAGATGAACCTATTTGCCGCAAAAGTATCTCTACTTCATCTAGCAATTTTTCAACGCTGCTACCGCCGGATTCGTTTCTTTGATCCATTTGCTACCTCTTCGGTACGTAAGTTTGCAGCAATACGGCCTAGCACCCCATTTATAAATTTTGGACTTTTTCCATTTGAGTACTTTTTTGCAACCTCTATCCACTCATTTATTACCACTTTAAATGGCACATCTACCTGGTCCATAAGCTCATAAGTACCAAGTTCCAAAATCAAGCGATCAATTACTGCCATGCGCTCCGGATCCCAATTGTATGAGCTAATTCTAAGCCAACGCTGTATCTCATCGCGCTTTTCCACAACCCCTTTTATAAGTGCTTTTGCATATTCTGCGGATTTTGTACTAAGCCGTTTCTTGGTAGCTAAGTTCTGAAGTTGCTCTTCAATGCTGATTGGATTTATCTCGTATTCATACAGTGACTCGAGCGCAGCCTCTCGTGCACTTCGTCGTTCACCCATGCGTTGATCATCTGCCACTAAAATCTAGTGAACTCACGTGAACATTTATATTGCCAACCGTCATCCCTAAGAGATGCTCAACCGCCCTGCGGATGTTATTCTGGGCTCTTTCTGCAATTTTAGGTAAATCCTCTCCGTAACGTACTCTCAAGTAGATGTCAAGCTCTATATTTCCTTCATCGAATCTCACATTAACTCCTTCACTACCCCTTACTCTACCAAGTCTTGGGACAACCTTTGCAATTCTATCAACGCCTATTACGCCTTCGACTTCCTCTGCCGCCATAGCTGCAACACTTGCGATCACACGCTTGCTGACAAATATCCCGTTAGTGTCCACGTCCTTTCCCTCGATAAACCTACTAATTTTATGCATACTCTTCATTTTTAAAAAGCACTCGCAAAATCAATGTTAACACTGGCTCAACAGATGTCTTTCACTGCCTTCTCAAAATACGCTGCAAAACACGTTTACGCCAATGAACATAGTGGCCATTTAGTAAAACCTCAAATCTTCCCCTTAGCGACTAACTTAGCAACGATCACAAAATAAACTTTTCATGATGGTTAGAAGATCTTGCCGATGAATCAACCCTCAGCTTTTTGACTATGTCGCATAAGCTCACTATGCAATTAGTAAATATAGCTTTAACAGCAATTACGCTTATATGCTTCTTTTAGCATATCCGACTAACATTGTTGATAAACTACACATAGTGTACGTGTCAGAATCCATCCATAAACAACCTAAATATACCCTAAAGTCTATCGAGCTTAAGGGCTTTAAAACCTTCGCCGAGTACACCATACTACACCCAGCGCAAGGCATCACTGCGATCGTTGGGCCAAATGGAGCTGGGAAATCTAACATAGTTGATGCAATTCTATGGGTACTGGGCTGCTCGTCGCCAAAAGTGCTTCGTGTTGAGAATATGGAAAACCTTATATATAATGGGGGCGACCATAGAGCCGCTCTGCGTGTAGCGGAGGTAACAATAAACTTTGCCCGCACAGACGGTAAAGGTGAATCCCTAAGTATATCCAGACGCATCGAAAAGGGCGAGGAGGCTCGTTACTACATAAATGGACATCCTACCACTCGGCGTAAAGCTTTACAAGTGTTAGGTAACTCGGACATTGTGTCTGCTGAATACGCGGTTACATGCTATCAGGACCTGCAGGAGCTGGTTGAATACATAGATTCCGGACTCAGCCGCATGATTCAAAAAGCGTCTGGCATAGAACAACTACAAAGCGACAGGCAAACAGCATTAAAACGTCTACATAACGTTGAAATATCTGTTTCTATGCTGGCACAGCAAATTGCCATCTTGGAAGAGGAAGTTGCAAATTTAGAGCGCCATGCTGAAAAGGCAAGGAAAGCAGCTAATTTGAAAAGACACATAGAAGAGCTGGAACGCGAAATAAAACTGTCACAAGTAGCAACAGATATACGCACATTAAACGAGTTAACTCAACAATATGAAATTCTTCAACGCAACTTACATGACACACACGCAAAGCTGGAGCAAATAAACGCTGATATCCGATCTATTCTAAAACACAACGAATATTTAGCAAATCACATAGAAAAGTTAAGACAGGAAATAACAGATGCTTCTATATCTAGAGAACGAGAGCAGGGCATGCTTGCACTTATTGAGCAGTCCATATCTCATCTGTCCAATCAGAAAGAAATGCTTAAAGAACAACTTGACCAACTTGTGGCACACCGGTCAACATCTGACCAACAGCTCGAAGAGTTGCTTGTTATAACCCAAAACTTAAAAGACCAGCTAAATGGTCTTGAAAGCCTTATGAGTGTACCTGAACCGATAAAACCACCAGAAAGACAAGAACTAGACGAACTGCTAAAACACCTGGAAAATATTAAAGCGCAAGTTGTGCAAATAGAAGAAAAAGTTGTTCGGCATCGTCATGTTATTGAATCAGCTGAAACGCAAATGACTGAATTGGATATCCGGATTCAGCACACAGACTCCGAGCACTATATATGCAGGCAAGAATTGGAAACTAAAAGAGCACAGCTATTAGACGCCAAAAAGGCTCTTGATTCACTAGAGAGGGAAACTCAAGTAACTCAGACAATCATGGAAAACCTTCAGAGAGAGCAAGCACAATTAACAGAAACACACACAGAACTATCTAAAAAGATATCCGATCTACAGTCTCGTAAGCATGAAGTAGAACTCTTACTCACACAGGCAAGCTGGCTACACGACGTAGAAAAACAACGACAAACGTTACTCGATCTTATACATCCGGAGCCTGGATATGAAAAAGCCGCTGAAGCGCTCTTCCTCAGGTACATACACTGTAGCGTTTATCACGACATTGATCAACTTCTCAATGATCTAGCAACATATCCAAAAGACAAGCAGTTTGCTGCGCTCTTACTCCCAAGCCAACCAAACAATGGCAGCGATTCAATCATCAAAGATGAAAGAAAATTAATCTCCCACATAACTGCACCTAAAGCTCTCATTGATATACTACCGAGCCATTTAAAAAATGCAGAAATTGTCGAATCGGTCAAGCAAGCACTTTCGTCAGAATCTAAAGAGCATGAGGTATTCGTTACTTTAGATGGTACAGTAGTCCAGGGAAAGTTTATATTTACTATAACACCACGAAAACATTCATTGTTTAAGCTCAAAGCCAAACTTTCCGGCATTATCAATGACCTCAGTCATGTCCAGTCAGAACAGCAACAGTTGGCTAGCCAGATAGAAAAAGCACGAAACCAGCAGCAGACAGCATTAACCCAATACAGGAAACTTCTATCAGAGTCATCTAGTCTACAAGAGCGCATACGACAGCTTAATAGGGATGTGGGTCAACTTGAAGCTAAGCTTTCTCAGTTAGACCAGCTTAGAACCACATACCAGAAAACCAAGCTAGAAACTGAGCAACTGCTATCGCAGACAACAATGGAGCTTAACAACCTTGAAGTCGAATTGTCCAGAATACGAGCTACAAAAGAGCGCCTCGAGCAGGAAGTGCAAGAAAAAGAAAATCGCTACAGATCTGAGCTACAACAGTTTAGCCAAGCTGTTGCGGAACAGAGTAGGCTTGCCGAGCAAAAGAAACACATAGAACAACAACTCATGAATTACGAGAATATGATAAGCTCTCTGACTCAGCAGCGTAACGAAAACGATGCTACTATTTCCGCAGTCATGACACGGATGGACGAACTACAAAAGCAGATAGATGAAAGCCTCCCAAGATTAGCCGAATTGAGACAAATACTGGAAAAATTAAACCATATTATAACCACAAAGCAAGATGAACTAAAAAATATGGAAGATCAAATAAATGCAGCAAAGGATGTAATGTCCATGCTTGAGACTCAAAGAATTTCGCTTGTTTCTAAACACTCTTCGTATGAAGCTAAAATCCAGTCCTGTCAAAGTTCAATAAATCAAATAAAATCACGCGTAAAAGACGTTGAGTTTAATGATAGCGAGATAGCAAGCTACCAAAGTCCGGCAAACAGGGAAGAACTAGAGCAAAGATTGAAACGGTATCGCGAACAGCTGTCTCGGCTTGGTGCTGTCAATGAAGCTGCCGAGCAGCAACTTAATATTTATAGAAATAAACTTGACTTAATAAGCTCACAGCTAAACGAGCTTGTAAATGCAAAACTCAAGCTAATTGAAACCCTGAAACTTATTGAAAAGATAGAGCAACAGAAATATCAAGCGGCTGTTACAGAAATTCAAAAAATACTACCTGAAATATTCAGCAAAATATCCGGCGGAGGAAATCTAAGCGTTAAGGTTGACTCAGAAAATTACAATCGAATAACCATTGAAGTTAAGCCTATGAAAAAGGCTCCACGAGCACTATCCTCCCTTTCTTCAGGCGAAATTTCCATGGTTGCTCTTTCAATACTGCTATCCATACAGCAGATATCGGGTATGCCATTTATGGTGCTAGACGAGGTAGACGCAGCATTAGATGAGTCGAATTTGGAAAGGTTTATAAGTGCCATAAAAGAGCTCGGAAAATCAAAGAAAATCATCATGATCACACACAACGTCAAAACAATGGCCGCAGCGGATAGTATCTATGGCGTTTACCTTACTAAAGATGGTACAACTGAAATAATAAACGCAGAACTCGAAGAACTTGTAGGGTCGAGATCTAAATGAGTGGCAAAAATTTGTCGCCAAATAAGAAGCTTAAGGACATAATATCATCAATCGGACAAAGACTAAATATGAGACTAGGCTTTGCAGGTAGCAAGGACAAACAACAGATAATAAGTCAGGTAGAAGAGTTTCTCATCTTATCAGACTTCAGTAAAAACCTCACCGAACTAATAATATCCGAACTGGATCGACGAATCACTGGTAAAGAAGACGATATGTTGCAGGTTCTTACCGAATCGATCTTGGCTATTATGCAGCCACTCGATCGTCGATTAAACCTAAATGGAAAGCCAAGTGTAATTCTGCTCACAGGAATAAATGGAGCAGGTAAAACATCCACCGCTGCAAAACTTGCAAGACTATTACAAAACTCCGGCCTTGAAACGGTTATAGCTATAGCAGACACCTTTAGGGCAGCAGCGCAAGAGCAAGCTGCACAAATAGCACAGCTAGCAGGTAGCCGTATAATCCAGGGAATGTACGGAGCAGACCCTGCATCCGTGGCTTACGATGCCATAGCATCGGCAATTGCCAAAGGCGCTGACATTGTATTGATAGATACAGGCGGACGCATTCATACCAATCACAACCTTATGAAAGAGCTAGAAAAAGTTAAAACAGTGTGCAAAAAACAACTAGCCGATGCTCCCCACGAAATACTGTTAATAGCCGACTCAACACTTGGACAAAACACTATCGTACAGGCTAGACAGTTTAATCAATCGCTGGGCTTAACTGGGATAGTTCTGACAAAGTTAGACAGCAAAGGGCGTGGTGGAACTGCACTTACCATAGAATATGAGCTTGGAATCCCAATAAAGCTGTTAACCTATGGCAAAGACCTTGATGCTATAAGCGAATTTAGCCCCGAACTTTATATCAAATGGCTTTTTCAGGATCAGTGAGCTTCTTCTTTGAAAAGTAGTCAATTGCAGCCTTGGCTGCATTTTGTTCAGCTTCACGTTTGGAAGGGCCACTGCCTTCTGCTATTTTGTTGTTCTCAACGTATACCGCCACTATAAACTCGGGGTTGTGTTCTGGCCCGCTACTATCTACAAGCTCGTATACAGGGCTTATCCCAAACTGCTGTTGAACCAACTCAAGCAGTTCGCCTTTATAGTTTCTTACAGATGGCACAGCTATAGCTTCAAACGCGCCCATAAAAACAGACTTGGCAACCTCCAACCCATGCTCCAAATATATAGCCCCTATAAGAGCCTCTAGTGCTCCTGCAAGTATAGAAATCATGTGTCGTCCTGAATTTCGCTTTATGCCCTTGCCAAGTAACACATAGTCCGCTAAATGCAGATGTCGGGCAATAGCAGCCAGTGTATACTTATTGACCATCTGCATTCGCATAGCTGTCAGCTCACCTTCGGACGCTGTTTTGTGCCTTTCAAATAGGTAGTCGGAACATATGAGCTCAATAACTGCATCGCCAAGATACTCCAATCGCTCATTGTGAGCTACGCGCAATGATGGATGCTCATGCGCGTAGCTCGTGTGGGTCAGTGATTCCAATAGAAGACTTTTGTCAGAAAACTTGAGGCCCAACCGTTTCTCGAACTCCTCGAGCTTATCTTGCAAAATGGGGTTTTGTAGCTCACTCACCTAAAGTGCCAATTCTTGTTCTTCTTGTATAAAATTCCAGAGGTCCCGAACTCTCTTTATCTTTCTTGCTTGCTTTGTATCTATCTCAAGCCCGGTCCTTGTTTCAACCTCGGCAAACAACTGAGCAAGATCCTCTGGCTCGGCGTTTAAATCTTCCTGGAAAAGGGCATCTAAAGTAACTTCGTCTGGCTCTACACAAAGCACATCAACTATTAGCTGTTTTAGTTCCTCATACGACATCATGCCATTCATTGCCCGCTCCCGCCATTATTTATTATCTTGCCATATAACTTGTATAGGGAGACGCAACCCATCTACAAACGTTAAGCGCGCTTTCAAGACTGTTAACATTCATGACTTCAACGGTTGGGTCAATCTCTTTTACCAGCCCTGCCAATGTCTTCTTAGGCCCAATTTCTACAAGTATTCTGTACCCATCGTGGATCATACGCTGTACCAGTTGTTGCCACTTTACTGGCGCTACCAATTGATTTAACAACTTTGTTTTCAACGCACCGCGCTTGACATGCGGCCGTGCATCAACATTGGTATAAACAGGCACTTTTGCATCCTTTAACGAATAATTATCTAGCGCAAGTGCGAGTTGTTCCTTAGCCGGCTCCATGAATGGTGTGTGAAAGGCTCCTGAAACATTTAGTCTTATAACACGCTTAGCACCTTCATCTTTCAGCATGCCTATAGCAACTTCAAGAGCATTTTCTTCTCCAGCTATAACTGTCTGCAGGGGAGAGTTATAATTTGCAATCCAAACATTGTCAAGTCCGCGAATATGTATCGCTATCTTTTGTGGTGACAACCCAATGACGGCAGCCATACCTGTTCTTACGTTCTCGACGGCTTTTGCCATAAGGGCACCCCTTGTTGCCGCAAGCGCTATTGCAGATGGAGCACTTAGCGCGCCAGCACAAGCAAGTGCCGTGTATTCTCCCAAGCTGTGACCAGCTACTGCAGAGGGGAAAAGGCCTTCCTCTTCTAGCACCTTCACAAGCAGTAAGCTAAAGGCACATATAGCTGGCTGAGTATTTTGAGTTTGCTTAAGCTCATCTTCCCCAGCTTTAGTAAGCAAGTAGACAAGCTTGACGTTAGTCCTTTCCTCCCAGCTCTTTAGAAGACGCAAAAGGTCTTTGCGTTTGGCAAGCAGCTCTGCTCCCATGCCAGAAAACTGGGAACCTTGCCCTGGGAAGAGGAAAGCTAAACTGGCAAGCCTATTTCTAGTGACCACAGGTTAGCTGGTTTCAATAACTTCGCGTCCCTTATAATGCCCGCAATTGGGGCATATCCTGTGGTTAAGTTTAGGCCTTCGGCAATGCGGACAAAGCTCCACATTAGCCTGCTTAAGAGCCATATGGCTTCGCCGCTCTCCTCTTCTTTGTCTACTTACTCTTGTCTTCGGAAGTGCCATATCCTTGTGATATTGTAGCAATATTTGTGCCTTGCTGTAGCTCAGCCAAACCCTGCCTTACAGCTTCCAGAGAACGCATCATATAAGCCTCTAGCTGACGCAACCTATCTACTGCGTACGAATCGGCAGCCCGTTTAACCTCATCAGCCTTATCCTGAGCCGCCTTTACCGTGTTCGATGCTTCTTCACGCGCCGCTTTCATGATAGATGTTTCGGAAACCATAGCCCTTGCCTGTTCAACAGCACTTGCTGTTATAATGTTTGCTCGTTCATGCGCCTGCTTTATTATCCTGTCTTGCTCTTGCAACGTAGCATACGCTTTCTTAAGCTCTTCCGGTAAACTCAACCTGAGCTCATCAACTTTCTCAAGAATCAATTCAGGGTCAATCATGACCTGCTTGGCAAAAGGTACCTTGCGAGCATTGTGTATTATTAATTCAAGTTCATCAATTATGTCGTCAAGTCTTCTCATTGCCTTCTCCTTCCCTTGATGCGGCAAACTTCTCCTTTAACTTTGCTACCACTATAGGTGGAACAAATTCATCTACCGAACCACCAAACCTGCTTATCTCCTTTACTCTACTTGAGCTTACATAGACATTCGCAAGAGAAGTCATAAGAAAAACTGTCGTTATATCAGGACATAACTTTCTGTTCATAAGATCCATTTGAAATTCTACATCAAAATCTGAATAAGCCCTAAGCCCTCTAATCATTGCCACTGCACCGACAGCACGTGCAGCATCAACCGTAAGCCCTGAATAGGATATAACTTCAGTGCCTTGTATATCTTTAATTGCTTCTCTAACCATTTCAAGTCGCTCTTCTAAGGTAAAAAGTGGCTTTTTGCTCTCATTCTCGAGAATAGCTACAACCACCTTATCAAAGATTGTGCGTGCTCTTTTGAGCACATCTATATGCCCAAAGGTAATTGGGTCAAAACTGCCCGGATACAGAGCTACCTTTAATTCCATCTTGTACCTTGTAGAACGTCACCGAGGTATCACCATATTTACCTACTTTGTAACATTGAAGCCCGCTATAGCTCATATCTAGTGAATACTTACTAGAATGTTCAATAACAACAATACAGCCATTTTTTAATGGAATCGATCCCAGAGTACTGAGAAGCGATAAATGTACGCCACTTTCATAAGGCGGATCAGCTATTATAATGTCTACGTTTCGTACAACACCTGTATGATCTTTAAGCCATTTTATAACATCATAATTATAAATTTCTGACCTTTGCTCAAAACCAAGTTCTTTTAATCGTCGCCTGAGTAAATAAACGTATTTTGCACTTTTTTCCACAAATATAACTTTTCTTGCTCCACGTGTAAGAGCTTCAATACCAAGCCTTCCAGTACCTGAGAATAGGTCTACTAAATACGCATCCACCACAAGTGAGCCCAATGAGTCAAAAATTGCTTTTCGCACCAAGGCCGTTGTAGGCCGCAAATTTGATTTTCTTATATGAGCTATCGTACTTCGCCTCAACACCATCTCGTCCGCAAGATGCATTTTATCTAACCACTATCTTGGGCTGCTCAGTGGTATATCCTATGATGGCAACCCCAGGCAAAAGCTGCTCAAGTTCATCTCGATGAGAAGCATCGCAGGCAAACAGCAGCCCACCAGATGTTTGAGGATCACACAAAATGACTTGCTCGATTTCATCCAGCTCTTCAATGTTGGAATAATCATAAACATAAGATATATTCCTGTATGTTCCGCCTGGAACAAAACCTTGGCGTGCGAGCTCTTTCGCGCCGTCTAGCACGGGGATAGACCCCAAAAACACTTCAGCACCCAAATTATTCTGCACAAGCATTTCCTTTAAGTGTCCAAAAAGCCCAAATCCGGTTACATCCGTTCCTGATCGAACACCTAGCCTTTTCATAATCCTAGACGCTTCATAATTACTCGTTTTCATAACTTCTATGGCCTTACTTTGAATAGAGGCATCTACCTCGGTTTTCTTAATCGCTGTTGTTATTAAGCCGATGCCAAGTGGTTTTGTCAAGGCGATCAACAGGCCAGGCTCATTGACGCGGTTATATACAATCTCACCCCTTGACACAATCCCAGTAACGGCAAGACCAAACTTTGGTTCTTGATCATCAATAGAGTGACCGCCGATAATGTCTATACCTGCTAACCTGCAAGCATCAACTGCTCCAGTAATGATGGCTTTGACGACTTCTGCATCAAATGAGTCACGCGGAAACCCAAGCAAGCTAAGAGCAAACAATGGCGTAGCCCCCATTGCAAATATATCGCTCATGGCATTTACTGCGGCTATCCAGCCGTAGTCGTAGGGATCATCAACCACTGGCGGGAAAAAGTCAACAGTTGATACGAGCACACGATCTTCATCTATAAGATAGAGTGCTGCATCCTCGCGAGTGCTGGATGATGCAAGCACTCGGTTAGATGCTGGCTTTGGTAAAGCTGCTAACACCGCGTCCAGCTCCGCTGGACCAAGTTTGCATGCTCAACCAGACCCATGTGACAACTGTGTAAGTCTTTTATACTTATCCATGGCTCAACTTAAGTAATAACGATTTAGCTTAGTCCTTATCATCTCAGCTAGCTTCTCACAAGTTCTAAGATTGTCAGTTTCAACCATCAGCAATTTTGCCTCGGCTTCAACAACCTTAAGCACACTTCCATCCAGAAGAGCTTCCATTGCTATATCAGTTAGCCCGCTTTGTCTCTCACCAAATAACTGCCCCGCACCTCTAAGTCTCATATCCATCTCAGCAATCTCCATCCCATCCATGGTTCTTTCCAAAATGGTTAGCCTTGCTAAAGCTTGGTCAGATAGATCATCTGTGCATAAAAAGCACCACGAGTCGAGACCACTTCTGCCTATTCTGCCACGCAGCTGATGCAACTGCGAAAGCCCGAACCGCTCCGCTCCTTCAACAATCATAACAGTTGCAAGCGGTACGTCTACACCAACTTCCACCACCGTGGTCGACACTAAAACGTCTATACCGTCGCCGGCAAAAGACTTCATAACGTTTTCTTTGTCTTGCTGAGCCATTTGGCCATGCAAAAGGCCAACCTTTACGCCAACAAATATGCCTTTTACTCGCTCGTACTCCTTGGTTGCCGCCCTAGCAATACCTTTTTCCTCATCTTCTTCTATAAGCGGGCATATAACATATGCTTTATGGCCTCTTGCGAGTTCCTCTCTCACCTTGTTGTATGCTAACACCCTTTGTTCCCCAACTAGCACTTTGGTTGAAAGACGAGGCATTGTCGCTGCAGGCCGTTCTATGTAAGTAGTATCAATATCGCCATACCTAGCCAGCGCCAGGGTTCTTGGTATAGGAGTTGCAGACATTGAGAGTAAATGAGGCGTACCGTAGCCTCTTTCCTTGAGTACCTCCCGCTGCACTGCGCCAAACCTGTGTTGTTCATCAACTATTACTAAGCCTAACTTGTTGAACCGCACATCGGATTCCAGCAATGCGTGCGTGCCGATAACAATGTCTGCGGCCCCCTTGGCTATGCTTTCAAGAAGCATGAGACGCTCTTTTCGCCTCAATCCACCTACAAGTAACACAAGGTTAAGCCCAATGCCTTCCAAGTAGTTACAAAGCCGCGAATAATGTTGGCGTGCTAATATTTCCGTAGGCGCTAAAAATGCCACCTGATAGCCTGCTGCCCCCACCATCGCCGCGGCAGCCGCAGCAACAACCGTTTTCCCTGAACCTACATCTCCATGCAAAAGTCTATTCATTGGAATTGGCTTTTGCATGTCTTTATATATCTGCCAAATAGCGTGTCGCTGGCTCTTTGTCAGTTCGAAAGGTAAATTTGACTTGAGTTGCTCTATCACTTCCTGCCTATACGGAATAATTGGAGCGTTCGCATGAACAAACTCTAGCTTTTTGATGATGAAAACAAGCTGATAAAGTAGAAGCTCTGCAAAAGCAATTCTACGCTTAGCCGCTAGAATGTCTTCTTGTGAGTTTGGAAAATGACCCAGTACTATAGCTTTCTTTATATCGATAAGATTGTGGCGAGCAAGCGTGCTAGCTGGAAGTTCATCTTCTATAAGATTTACAACACTAATTAGCCTCTTTACTATCCTCGAAAACCGTTCCGAGGTAAGCCCGTTTGTCAGTCGGTAATGAGGAATATAACGTATAGTATCAGCATCCTCAATATTAGTTGTACTTAACAATCTAAATATTGGGTTTTGAAACCCTATAGGCGCACCGAAAACATCGGGATACACCTTACCGGCAAGCGCAACTCGCTTGCCTGGGGTAAGAATTTTTGCCACCAAAGGCTGGTTATAGAACACTGCAACAATAATGCCACCCTCGTCCCGAATCCAAACTTCGGCAAGCTGCATTCGACGCCGCGGTGTTACTTTGACTGATGAATTGATAACCTCACCCACTATGACAGCTTGCTCACCAATGCGTAACTTCTTAATAGGCACAGCATTGCCGAAATCATTGTGCCGAGAGGGTAGGTAACGCAAGACATCTTCTACTGTGTAAAGACCTAGGCGCTTAAGCGCTGCAACTTCTTTAGCAGTTACACCTGGAATCTCGTTGACCTTTGACGACGGCAATAACCTGGCTTGTGACAACTTTCGATAGGATTTCATCATATGTCGGTTATGCTGGGATGCGTTAAAACTTGCAATTGTATTATTCGATCGCGACAATATAAGGATAAACTCCTTGGTCGCCAACTTGGATTTCAAGTTCTAGATCAGGATACATGTCCTTCACTTGAGCTGCCATGGTTTCTGCTTCTCTTACATCTCCGTCCTCACCTACATATATAGCTAAAATTTCTTTGCCCTCAAGAGACACTTTTGACAAGCTGAGCATAAGTGCTTCTGAGTAGGTTTTGCCAGTTGCAAGAATATTATCACGATGTATTGCCATAACCTGACCTTTGCTGACCTGAACACCATATATAGATGTTGATCTTATAGCTTTAGCCATTTCTATAACGGTAACGCTCTGAATAGCTTTGGTCATACAATCTAAAAGTTCCGAAAGATGAAGGTCCCTTTTAAAAGCCACCATGGCCGCAAGACCTTCTGGCATGCTCAATGTTTCAATTATGGCCACATTTTTGTCGGACAATGACTTGGCCTGCTGACACGCAAGTAATACGTTCTTGTTGTTGGGTAAAACTATGACGTTATAGGCGTCTACCATTTTGATTGCGTTAAGGATATCCTCCGTACTTGGATTCATGGTTCTTCCACCATCTATTACTGCATCAACACCTATGCTTTTAAATATGCGGCTCATGCCTTTGCCAGACACCACACTCACTACTCCTACAGTACTGGCATAATCTCTATCACCTATTGTGGCTGGCAGCTCGCCTCTACTTATTAACTCCTGGGATACCGTGAGATGCTGTTCAGTCATATTTTCTACCTTAAGTTTCCGCACTTTTCCCAATGTGGTAGCATGTGCAATTAATTCAGCAGGCTCCATGGTATGGATATGCACGCGAACTAGCTTTTGGTCTCCAACAACAAGGCAAGAATCACCACGACTAGTTAGATCCTGCTTGATTTCCTCAAATGGGTATTTCGGATCTTCAATGACAAACTCGGTACAGTACCCCCACCCTTCTTCTGGTACAGATAATGCCGCAGGCCCGTATCTCAGTTGATCTGGTAGCACATTTTCTGTACCATACCCAATATCTGAGCTCAAAGCTCTTAGCATGCCCTCCAGAATAACCTGAAGACCAAAGCCACCAGCATCCACAACATTGGCTTCTTTGAGTATTGGAAGTTGGTCTGGGGTACGCGCTACAGCCTTGGCTGCTTCTCTTGCAGCAGCCTGCAACACACTCAGTACATCGCCACCGCGGTCAGCCGCAGCAATGGCTCCCTTTGCAGCTTCACGAGCAACTGTCAGCATCGTGCCCTCGGTTGGCCGCACTACTGCTCTATAGGCTGCCTGCGCCGCTTCATCTAGGCTTCGCGCAAATTGAAGTGCAGTCGCCGAGTCAAGCCCCTGCAGGGCCTTGGACATTCCGCGAAAAATCTGTGAAAGTATGACTCCGGAATTTCCCCTTGCTCCCATAAGCGCACCATGCGCAGCTCCGGTTGCAACAGATCCAACTCCATTGGAACTACTAATTTTCGCATCTTGTAAGGCCGCCTGGAGGGTCAAAAGTAAGTTTGTACCTGTATCACCATCTGGTACGGGAAAGACGTTTAGATGGTTTATGGTGTCTTTTTTTGCCTCTACCTGCGCTAAAGCACCTTCTAGCGCTTTCCTTAACTGGTTTCCGTCAAGTCTTTCCAATTTGTTCGTACTCACCGGATATCTTCGTCCTTTTGCACACCCTCTATATACACGTTGACTCTTATGTCATCTAGGCCGGTTGCGCGTCCAACTTCAAACTTCACTGCACTTATCAGATTATTAGCCACTTCGGATATACGAGTACCATATTTAATGATTACATGTAGGTCAATTTCAAGATGATCTGGGTATGCTCTTACGTGAACACCCTTTGGACATGGCATAGACTCCAAAAGTGATTGAAACCTATCTAGTAACCCATGAGACTCTAAGCCCATGACGCCATAGCACCCAAGCGCAGCGTGGCTCGCTATGTGCCCAATTACTGATGGCATTATCTCAATCTTTCCCGAAAATGCCCCTTTTTGCTCTAAGACACTGCGTAGCTTTGCCCCAGCGTGCCTCATCTAATACTCACCAATACCCGCATAACGACCATTATGTTAGAATCCATTATCGCAAACAGTGTTACGGTGCTACACGTCGGCTTAATGTCTATTTAAGGAGTCCAAATTATTATGTCGAGGCGTTGTGAACTCTGCGGGAAGGGACCACAGTTTGGCCATAATGTCAGCCATTCAAAGGTGCGCACACCAAAAAAGAGTCTTCCAAACCTTCACCGAGTACGAATAATGCTGGATGGCAAGCGACAGAAGTTAAACATATGCACTTCGTGCTTAAAGAAGGTATCTTTAACTTGATGATGTTACCAGCTCGTTAAGCAATGCTGCAAACCCTTGCGTAGTCCAGTTGGGTATCATCCTAATTCTAGGTATGTTCCATAAACCTTGAGTTGTCTCGGACGCAGAATCTGTGCGCGCATCGACTACCCCCCCCACATAACCCATGGTTTGCAACCACGAAAACATTTGGTCAACCTCTGGACCGGTTTCAGAGGCATGAGTGTAAGGCCAAAGCCCTGTATAGGCAATAAACTGTATGTCTTCACCAGTAATATTCTCCAATATATGACGAGATTCACCCGCCAATACTTTTAGATAAGGATAGCTAATGCCCCATAAGTACACATTGTCATACATCGTGTGATCTTCGACCCAGAAACCATCTTTAACAAGAGTCTTCAGATCGGAAGCCGTCATATACCTTTGCGGAGCCTGGTATGCTCCTATCAACCCAGCTGGCACAAAAAATGTTGCCGTGAAATGATATTTAAGAAGTAATGGCACAGCGTTAATATAAGGACTTAACCTCCCATCATCAAATGTAAAAATTACCGGTTTGCTGGGCAATGGTAGCCCATACAGTAAATAATCTGCTAACCGGGTAAGCGAAATAGCATGATAACCATTTTCTGCCAGATAACTTATTTGACCGGCAAATTCCTGTGGACTCACCGTAAGACCATAGTCAAGCTCATACCCATAATATGTTGCGTAGGCTGAAGGAACAGGATATGGCGCTACCCTATGGTACATCAGCACAGGAACATTTGCACGAAAGTTTGGTATTGTCGCTGGTTCAATAATTGGCGCATCTATCGAATATGGCCCCTCGCCAACTACTTGCGCAATGCCATGTTTTAGTTGCACATAAATATACATTGAGTAGTAATATCTGCTGACATCAGTCGGTTTGATAGCTGAAGAGTTAGAGAAAACCAGCGATACAGGAACCCGCCACAAGCCAGAACGTGTAGAAAGTGTTTCTCGATCTACCCAGCTGAAACAGCAACTAGGCTTACCAACTTTGAACGAGGAAACTTTAGCTACACTAAATTTTGCGGTTAGCATAGCCGCTCTAGCTTCTTTGCTTGGCCAAACTGAGCGCGCCAATGGTGCAAGAACGTTCCACTGGAGTCCATATTCATTGGCCATGCCATACTTTAAGAATTCCTTTGTAAGTGCCGAAACTATCGTGACTGGATTTGTTGGTTTTTTGGCCTTTGCCACTTTATGAACGCCGGTACACGCTCCTACAAGAACCGAAAGGATCACTACGAGGCTTGTGGCTATGCTAGCCCGTATTCGAAGTCTGTACATAGCATTAGGTTGCGAGTACAACTCCAAACCAAACAAGCGCAAGACTAACGACAAGTATTAACCCCGAAACTGCGTCGGATGCATGTCTTAGACCTCTTGGTGCATTTGTCGCTGATGAAATCTTAGGGCCAATATAGAACACATGCCCCACAGTTAAAGCTACTAGCACAATTGAAAGTACTACCTTAATCAGCACAATACGCCCCGCAAACATTGATAAGAGATCACCTATTGTAAGTCCCTTCCCAAAATAAATTAAGATTCCTGTCACAACCAGATCCACAAATGCTATTACAGCAATGATCCCAAAAGTCCTGCCAGCACGTGAAATTATTCGTCTTCGTACATCGCTATCTAGTCCGCGAAGCGATGGAATAAGCACAGCGCCCAAAAATACTACTCCACCTACCCATACTGCGGCGCCTAAAATGTGGAAGAATATCAGTATTTGCATCTTGCGTTATAATTCCCGTCAAGCGTGCGGGCTCTGGTCACCGATGATTATATCATTGTGGTAAACATAGACATGTCCCATCTGGGAATAGACAAATATTGTCGCGAGGGTAAATAGCAAAGGCTAATCACGCTCAACCAGCATGATTTACTAATAAATTATTGGACTTTTCAAAACCTGCTGAAGAACGCCACACCTGGCGCTTGCTAACAAATATCCTTCTCTGTACACAAAACCATATCACATCAAGAACATCAGCTTCTATATAGTACCGAGCTGTTTGATGTTGAAAGCGATGTTATAACAGCAAATGATTTGCTGTGCTTGAAAACAAAAAGAGCGCCAGCACAACTAGAAAAAGTGTTGCTCATTATGTAGTTTGTCAAATGAGCGCCAATTGCATAGTGTGTGCGATTGACAAAAAAGACGTTTGAGTTTTGCTTTTAGAAAACCAATAACTCAGGTGAACAATAATATCGTTTTTAGTAGTAATCTACACTCTTAATGACGCAAGTAAGCGATATATTGTAAGCTAATTCGATGAGCCAAATGGTCGAAGAAATCGTCGAAGATATATTTCGCGTAGTAATGCCGATTCCATGGGAAAATGGCTCGGTAAACGCATATCTAATTCGAGGAGATACACATTGGGCACTTGTAGACTGCGGAATGGAATCGCCTGATTCAAGGGCCATATTGGAAGAAGCTTTTTCGCTACTAAAAATTAGCTACAAAGACATCCAAAAGCTTGTTATTACTCATATACACCCTGATCACTACGGTGCAGCCGGCTCTATAGTTCAGTTAAGTCAAGCCAAACTACTTATACATAGGCTCGAAGTACCTTTGGTTTCTCCAAGATATATAGAAATATATCAGCTCCTCAATGACGTCGAAAAATGGCTAAATCAAAATGGTGTACCCCAAAGCGAGTCCTCTATGCTAAAAGAAGCTAGCTTGGGTATGCGAAGTTTTGTAACACCCACTGAAGCCGACATACAACTTGATGGTTCAGAAACTGTCAAACTTGGTGGCTTGGTTTTTCACATACTATGGACACCCGGCCACTCACCGGGACATATATGTCTTTATAGCTCAGAAAGGCAAATTCTTTTATCAGGCGACACGATTTTGTCATCCATAAGTCCAAACGTTGGACTTCACCCTCAGTCTACGCCAAACCCTCTTGCAGATTTTATAGAGTCATTACGTCAAATCGCTGCTCTTAACATAAGGTTAACATTACCAGGGCACGGAGACCCTATACCGGCAACTCGATCAGTTATAGAAGCACTAATTTGGCATCATGAACAAAGAAAGAGCAAAATCTATAGCCTTATTAAAGGAAGCAAGAAGACTGCATGGGAAGTGTCAATGGAGCTCTTTGGCCCACAGTCCAACCCTATGGAACAAAGACTGGCACTTCAGGAGACTATTGCACACCTACAACTACTGGCTGCACAAAGAAAAGCAAGAAAAATACTTACAAACAACGATATGATACTTTGGTCTACCTAAACTAGTTTTCATTATGAGCAAGAAAGCTCCTACCTTTAGGGAGCAAAGTATTTTAGGTCGCAAATGATAGCTGATTAACCAGTTCTAGTTCTATTGGCACTGAAGCAGCCGGTACAAAACATATGCCCACACTGCCTGGTCCCATATGAGATCCAACGACCGGCCCAATTTGCACTATTGAAACGCTCTTGCACAACTTATGTATAGCAGAGGCAATTCCCAACGCAGTTTGCTCGGCATCAGCATGTGCAACACCTGCATATACCTCACCATGCACATCTGCTGTAGCTTTTACAATTTCCTCCAACCGCGAAACAGCACGAGAAAAAGTCCTAATACGCTCAAGTGGTACAATTTTGCCCTCTCGGTCAAGAGCTAGTACAGGCTTTATCTGCAGTACAGATCCTAGAAAGGCGCTGGCGGCTCCTATTCTGCCACCACGGCTTAAGTATTCCAAGGTAGGCAACGTAAATATACCTTGCATACTCTGCCTTATGCGGTCAAGGTGTTCAATAGCTTCAGCTACCGTAGCACCTTGCTCGATTAAGGCTGCAGCCACTTGAACCAGAATTCCAAGGAATGCGGATGTTCCCTTTGAATCATATACAATGATCCTGTCCCGGCCTACATTTTCCGCTGCCGATTCAGCGGCAGCAACCGTACCACTTAATCCAGAGGATATATGGATCGACAAAATTTGTTCACTATCTTTCAGCAACGCTCGGTAGACCTCCTCAAATGCGCCAACCGACGGCTGTGAGGTCGTAAATACAGCTTTTTCTTCTTTCATACGTCTATACAATTCAGACGCCGTTATATCAATCCCATCCAGGTATTCTTTATGCTGATAAGTAACAATTAATGGAACACTACTTATGCCATGACTGTCCAAATACTCAGAGGGAAGATCAGCGGTACTGTCAGTAACTATTGCTACCGGCCTCAATCACAATCACCTCGGCGTGTGTTGTAGATGACAAAGCAACCACCATACCATATAAAATATCTCAAAATAAGCGCAACTTCACAAAAAACTAAATGATCATTTACTTTTTATTTTCTTTTTCTTGAATTGTCCGGAAGGCTGAATCGCACCTAGCCTTCTCGATATTGCATTAGCCATCTCTTCAGCGTTCGGTACTGGCACTACAATCATGCCATCATAATAAAGCCTTCTGCCAAGCTTTTTTGCAGTCTTATCAATAGTGCCATCCCCGTCATCTTTAAGCCGTAAAAACAATGCTTTGCGTTTTAGGTAAGGTCTTGCCACACGACCAGCAAGTCTTCCCCTCTTATCCTTATACGCAAGCTCCAATAACTGTGCTCTTGCAGTCCGTATATCTTGAAACGGAATAGTGCAACGAAAAAGAAAATTGCTAACCTTTACACCCTGCTCTGTTACCTCAACATAAGAAAGCCTCTTGTAAACCTCCGAGCCTAAAACAATAAGCAAGCCGAAAACAACATCTATTAACCATGAAGGGTCATTTGTATGCTGAAAGATAATTTCGTAAAAAGCAAAGCCAAATCCAAGTAAAACCAGCGCATAGCCTAGCAGCATATTCTGCTTGTGCTGCTCGTGCGCATATAGTATAGGTTGCTTATTTTGTCTTATAGCTGGGCTTTTTATCCCTTGCAAATCTTTTTTCCAATTCCTCATAGCATTATGGCCCAAATTCAGTTACACTATATCAAGCACTTGCCATTTCCAGACTAATCTTCTCATACTTTTCCCACTGCTCAAACTTCGTCAAAAGCTTATCCTTTGTTTTGCTGTCAGGCATGAACACCCGATCAAAACGCAATGCCCTGTTCACAGCCTCGCTATCTAGCACCCCTGCTTTCAGCCCTCCAATAATAGCTGCCCCTACCGCCGTGGCATCTGGATGATCAAAACGCTGTATAGGAATGCTCAAGAGATCCGCTAGCACCTGACAAAGGTAATCAACTCTGCTTAATCCACCATCAACCCTTAACAAATGAATGTCAGCATCTGCCGTAGAACTCCTAATTGTGTCGATTACTCGTTTTGTTTGAAAAGCAATAGATTCAATTGAGGCAACAACTATATCCATCGATGAAGTTGCAAGCGTAGCTCCAGCTATTAACGCCTTTGCTTTGGGTGCCCAGTGCGGTGCTCCCCATCCGGCAAGAGCCGGTATGACATATACCTCGGTGTCTCCTTTATACTCACTGCATATTTCATTTGTTTTTTCAATTTCCGGCAAAATTCCAACCCTTTTTAACCACTCAAGAAGTGAACCCGCAACAAACATGGATCCTTCAAAGGCGTACATTATTTTAGAGACACTTGCTATGCCAACTGTTTGAATAATACCTGTAGGGCTTTGCTGCTTATATGGCCCTATGTTCAGTACTAAAAACCCTCCAGTTCCATACGTGACTTTCGCCATTCCAGCATCTGTACAACCAAGACCCACTAAAGACGACTGCTGATCACCAACAATGCAGGTAACAGGAATACGTAACCCCAGAAACCTTTCCGGAATGGTGTGAGTATCCGGGCTGTCAGATGCTACAACTGCAGGTAATGATGCATTATGTACTCCGAATATGTCCTGTAGCTCTTGGTCCCATGCAAGACTTTCAATGTTGAACAACATAGTACGACTAGCGTTTGTCATGTCAGTAACATGGTATCCGGTTAGATTATTCATCAGCCATGAGTCGACAGTTCCTACTTTTAGGCGCTTTGAGTCGGCAGCATCGCGTATATCAGGTACGTTTTGGAACAACCAAGCAAGTTTAGTTGCAGAAAAGTACGGATCAACAATTAAGCCTGTCTTCTTCCGGATTATTTGTTCAATACCTAGTTCACGCATCTGGCGACATATGTCTTCACTTCGTCTGCACTGCCAAGAAATAGCGTTGTAGAGGGGAAACCTTGTAACACCATCCCAACAAACAAGTGTTTCCCTCTGGTTCGTGAGCGTAATACATGCTATATCATCTTCAAACGCGCCAGAGCTCAAAACCGCTTCATTTGCGGCATCCAAACAGCTTCTATACAGCTCTAATGGGTCATGTTCCACCCACGATGCCCTTGGATACACGCTTGCAACTCTCTTATATCCCCTACCTAATGTCTTCAAGCTAGCATCCAGCACAAGAGCTGTCGTTCCAGTACTTCCCTGGTCTATGGACAAAATAAGGTTATGCTGTCTCAAGTCCTGTCAACTCCTGCTGGAAACACCACAATCTTAGGAACTTCTTCATAATTTACTCTTACTTATTATAGGTAGCTTATATGTTCCGTCTCTAAAATATAATGAATGGTAGTAGGAGGTAAGCATATGAAAAAGAGGATAGGACCTGACATAGGGCTTGGTGTCCGCATGTTCATGACCATGTTTTTGCTTGCGCTTTTGTATGCTGTCTTCATTTACATACTACTAAGACTTGACGTAAGCGTCCTTGTAATAGGCTTAGTAGCCGCAGGCTTACTCTTGTTACAGTATTTTTACTCCGATCAATTAATTTTAATGTCGGTCGGAGCGCGAGAGGTAAGTGAACAGGAATACCCAGAACTGCATGCAATCGTAGAGCGCTTAGCACAGATGGTAAATATACCTAAACCCAAAGTTGCAATAATTGATACACCTGTACCTAACGCATTAGCAACTGGAAGAAACCCAAAACATGCTGTGGTCGCCGTTACAAGAGGAATCTTGCAAATCCTGGATAGCCGCGAACTTGAAGCAGTCATTGCCCATGAACTTAGCCACGTTTTGCATAGAGATACACGAGTCATGACTATGGCGAGCTTTTTTGCAACTATTGCCTCGTTCATCACTCAATGGGGCATGTGGTTCGGCATTGGCTTCGATGAAAGGGATAGGCGAGATGGCAACGGGTTTGCAATAGTACTGCTGGTATCGGTATTAGTTTGGCTAATTAGCTTTGTGTTGATAAGAACTTTATCACGTTATAGAGAATATGCTGCAGATCGTGGCTCCGCCATAATAACAGGCGAACCCATGGCACTCGCATCTGCCCTTATTAAAGTAAGCGGCCGCATGCAGCGAATACCAGACGCTGATTTAAGAAATCTGCAAGGCGCAAGCGCCCTTATGATATTTCCAGCTATATCTCGTGACTCTATAATGGAGCTATTTTCAACGCACCCTTCCCTCGAGCATAGAATACGCAAACTCGAGCAGATAGCAAGAGAACTAACTAAGTAGGAATACCCGTGGGCTTTTTCGATAGCATCCTAGGCAGAACACGGCTACCTAAGACAAAGGAAGAAAATATATTTGCTATGAGCACCGCCGTCGTTTCATTAGAAGCGTCCGGCCTGCACTTTAGAAATAGTGCGGGTGTTCTATTCAAGAAATTCCCTTCAGGCAGATTTAAGCAGATAGTAGATTCTCTTAGAGAGATGCTAAGCATAGGTGGAAGCGACTTTAATGTAAGCCTAAAAGAAGTTGCTGACAACCTAGGCTTTGACTGGTTGGTGCTTTTTGGGCAAATGCAAGACATTCTAACAGTAGCTCACTCAATATCTCAAAGTATGAAAGAACAAGCTCTAGACGATACGCTTCTTGCATGTGCTTTTGCATTCGAAAGTGAAGGAAGAAAAGTATATTGGATATACAACTTCAAAAACGGCACTTTTTATCCTTTCGTGCCTCTCGCAGACAAAAAACGCGACAATCAAGAAGAGCTAAGGTTAGCAAGCGTGTACAAAACCGAACTTCCTATAGAACCCAAGCTAGAAAGCTGGTATGCACTGTGGGACCCGCCGTTAGAACCTTCTTCCTCATAAAAAGCTGCCCAGCTGATCAAAAACAGCTTTACATGCTTTAAGTGAGCCCTGGAAAACAAAATAAGCCCTTTTGCCCTGCCTTAGAAGCTTTCCCTCACTAACACGTTTGATCTTCGCTACTTAAGAACTCGATGTGCTTCCTTCAAGGATCTTTTTTGCCTCGTCTAGGGTCATATCAGCTGATGGCAGGATAGCGCTACTCGATACAAGCTCGTCTTCGCCCACGGGTTTACCTTTCGTACGTACATACTCGAGCAGCTGGGTAAGAGCGCCTTTGTAAGCCGCCTCGTCTCCTGCATTGATAGCATCAACAAGTTGTTTATCTAAGCTATTAAGGTCTGCCTCAGCTGCCCTGTCCAGGCGGTATTGTCCTTCTCCCTGAATGCGTACAACAATCGTATCGGCCTGAGGTAGCTGTTCTCGTTGCTGGCCACCCATAAGTTGCTTTTTGAGTGCACTTAGTTGCTCTTCCACCGCTTGCTCAGTAGCACCTGCTGTAAGTTGTGCAGTAATGTCATCCTGGCCAGGCAAAGCGCCAACTTGTTCAAGGGTACCGCTTTGAACCAGCTGATCAATAGCAGCTGCTCTAGCTTGCATCTGCAAGGTCTTTTCTTGGGCACGTTCAATTATCAGGTTTACATCAGCCATTTGCTCAGATAATCCTGTTACTGCTTCACCAATTGTAGTTGAAGCCTTCGCCGCGGTATACTGAGCTTTAAGCGTCTCTTTTTGCGTACGAAACGCCTCAACTTTGGCCTGCAATTTTTGAGCCGTTAGTTCAAGATTCTGCTCTTGCTGCTTGAGCTGTTCTATTTGAACCTTGAGACCTTCAAGCTGCTGCTGCGCCACCTGCGCGCGCGTTAAGGCAAGGCGAGCCAGATCTTCCCTGTTCTGCTGCAACGCTTGCTTTGCCTGCTCTTGTAAGCGCAGCTGACTTTGCTGAAGTTGCGCTGCCTGAATTTCGAGGCGTTTTTCAGCTGTCAAAATATCAGCTATATTCCGCCTGACTTTCTGGAGAGCCTCTAGTTGCTTTTCATAGGACAAGTCAAGTGCTTCTGTTGGGTCTTCCGCGCGGTCAAGGATCCTATTTAGCTTTTCCTGCATCAAATCTGACATCCTCTTAATGATGCTCATATATTTTTCCGCCTCCTCTATGTTATAAGCTTATCATCCATAAATTTAAGATTAAAGGCTAAGATTGCTTTGCTGCCTAAAAATTCTATATAACTTTCCTTGCTGATATCCCTCAGGATCAATCCTAACTCGAGAATATCCTGCACCTATAACCGCTTGCTCAATATCCGCCTTATCTTCTGATGTAAGTTCATCAAATGGCTTATCTAGTTCTACTACAGCAGCCCTACCAAAATCTCTTACTCTTACTTGCGCAAAACCTAGCGATCTCAGCTTTTCCTCAGCCATCCTAACCCTCTCCAAGGCATCGACGCTTATGCGTGTACCATATGGTATGCGTGAACTTAAGCACGAATTAGAGGGCCTAGACCAGTTTGGCAACCTGTAAAACCGTGCTATATCTCTTATTTCATCCTTGTGTAAGTTGGCTCTTGCGAGAGGTGCAAGAATGTTCAGCTTGTCTGCCGCCTTTGCACCCGGCCTAAAATCTTTTGCATCATCGGCATTCGCACCATAAGCAATAAAAGCAAAGCCAAGTTGGTTTCGAACCCGCTCCAATTTTCCAAAAAGTTCTGCCTTGCAATAAAAACACCTCGATGGTAAGTTACGTAGGTAGCCTTCGAGCTTAAACTCTTCCGTCTCAATTATCATCAAAGGGATGCCGATAAATCTCGCAACCTGTTGCGCTACATTAAGATCTTCATCCGTAAAAGCAGGAGACCTGCCAAATGTGGCAACAGCACGTTCTCTAAGGCATCGAAAGGCTAACAGTGCAACTACGCTCGAGTCTACACCACCTGAAAATGCAACCACTAACGAGCCCGCATGAAGAATTTCTGCCTCAGCTTGGGCAAGTTTAATCTTTATACGAGGGTCTAGCCTATCCACCTCATGTAGTTTGTGCCACAGTAACCCCGCAGAATGCTTCGTAGTCTATAAGCTCCTTTATCGTAGGATTATCACCACAAAGCGGGCAGGTTGGCCTTCTCTTTATAGGAATTTCCCTAAACTGCATTTCCATACCCTCGAATATAAGCAGCCGGCCAACCATATTAGGTTTTAAATCCAACAAAAGCTTGATTGTCTCAAACGCCATCAATGTACCGATTATGCCTGGTAGTACTCCAAATACACCCGCTTCCGCGCATGAAGGCACAGCCCCTGGAGGAGGAGGCGCTTCAAACAGACAGCGATAGCATCCATGACCTGGCATAAATGTTGTCATCATGCCTTCAAACCTGAAAATACTGCCATGAACCAAAGGTATGCCTAGAAAATAGCAGGCGTCATTGCTCAAATACCTTGTGGGGAAATTATCTGTACCGTCAACTACAACATCATAGTCTCTAAAGATTCCCATGGCATTGCTGGAATTAACTAGAGTATTGTACTCAATAACCTGTACATCAGGATTTAGCTCCGTAAGTTTTTCCCTAGCAGATTCCGTCTTAGGCCTACCTATGTCACTTGTGCCGTGTATGATCTGCCTCTGCAAGTTCGACGCATCTACTTTGTCAAAATCAACTATACCTATAGTACCTACACCTGCTGCAGCTAAATACATCGCAATAGGCGAGCCTAGTCCTCCTGCCCCCAGTAACAACACTTTAGAATTCAAAAGCTTGCGTTGCCCTTTACCGCCAACCTCTGGGAGTATAAGGTGTCTAGCATAACGTAAAACCTGATCAGGGGTGAAATTAAGCTGACTCTTTTCCATGCTACCTCCCTGGAACAACGTCTATCCCGAAGCAATCGTATGCGCCATAAGCGCCTATGTATATTTTGTCCCCACTTTTGATTCTATTTAATCAGATTAACTAACATCTTATTGTTCAGAGGTCTTAATAATTTGACTTATGATTAATTCTAACTTAGGTGCGACACGGCACCATGAAAGCAATATATCCTGAGCCAACACCTGTATTTATATAGCTGGGCCTTGGCACGAAGACGAAGCAAAATGGTAGCATTCGGCATTCGCCGGAACCTGCGAATAAGGCAATAAATACATAGCGTAAAATGGATAAAGGACTAAATCGCAATGGAAGAAGAAAATTTTGAGACTGCCTATAGCGATGAGGCCTTGATTCACCTGTACAACCAGGTACGTATGGGCAATAGGACCTGGCCTACTAACATATGGACATCTCCTTATGCATTAAAGTATGCGATGACTATCATTGACTATTGGGTCCATAATATTATGGGGTGGAAAACCCTTAATGAAGCCGAGGCCAAATACAGGCCCTCTTTGCTAGAAAAACATAAGGTAGCTGAACCGGTTAACATTGTTTTGGAACCTGTATTTGGAAGTGACTGGCTCTCCCTGGAAATGCTTCTTAGTGAATCCATGGCTTTGTATGAAAATAGGGGATGGGCTAAGAACATCACAGAGCCTGGCGAAAGGCTAGAAGCGGCCTTCAATCAAGTTTTTAGAGACATATATGGCGATCCAGACGTCTCAGAAGCAGCCATGGAGAAGTTTAACAGGTTCAAGGGCCACCTTCTGCGACTCTGGGGCGCTTTGGAAAAGGCCGAAGAACTAGAAGGGATTGCTCGTGAACAGGCAGCGTATGGGTTTTGGCAAGATAAAGCCATTTACCGAGAAGTTCGCACACGTCAAAGCGAGGTTTGGTTCATTACTACAATTGACGAGCAAGGCGAACAAGGTTATATTGGAGAAGTGAATATACACTTAGATGAGGAAGCGCCGTATTGTTGCATTGTATTAGATCAGTCGTTGCCACCACAGAGCTGGCGGCATGTTATATGGAAATGCGAACATGATCTTCTTGGCGCTGCAGCAGTCAATGCTGTATATTCTGTGTGGCATGGCAAGTTCGTAGGGGAATACTATAGATGTTCGGAATGCGGAGAGTTGCACCCAGTAAATGGTGATGACTTTGATAGTGGTGAACTTGACAATTTCGATGATCTTGATTCACACGAAAAATAAAATAGCTCAGTATATTCCTGTTTAGCGAGGGAGGTTCGAATTGGACGCCATCACCTACAATTTTGCTAATCGTCAGCTGGAGACGAGAGAAATAGACCAGCCCAATATTACAGCCGATGATCAGCTACTTATAAAAGTTCTTCAGGTAGGAATCTGCGGAACAGACAGAGCCATAATACGCGGAGAGACAGGACAAGCCCCATCTGGGCTTGACTATCTTGTTCTAGGGCACGAGATGCTAGGACAGGTAGTCACTATTGGAGATTCTATCAAAGAATTTTCAGAGGGCGACTATGTAGTGTGTACGGTGAGACGTGGTTGCGGAGAATGTGTAGCGTGCGAGCACGGCGAAAGTGACCTGTGCTTTACGGGAAGATACACGGAAAGAGGTATCAATAAAGCACATGGCTACATGACAAGATATGTTGTTGAACACAAGTCCTACTGCGTAAAGGTCGATCCGGATCTCATAGACGTAGCCGTGCTAACTGAACCACTTTCGATCGTTGAAAAAGCCATTTTAGAAGCTGTATCAATCCAGCATAGACTCGACTGGATTAAGGGAAAATCTTTCGAAGAGGACTGGAAATTTTTGCACAGAGCCCTTATAGCTGGCGCAGGACCCATTGGAATCCTGGCGTGTATGGTACTCAGACTACACAATATTGAAACCCACGTGATTGACGTGCAACCACACAGCTCACTTAAGGCAAAGATCGTCGAGGAAATGGGAGCAACATACCACGATACACGAGGAAAAGATGTCAAAACGCTAAGAGAGACTTTGGGTAACATAGACATAATTGTTGAAGCTACGGGAGTAGCACCACTAGCTTGGGACCTACTTAATCTTCTTGGCCCCAATGGAATACTGGTTTTCACAGGAGTGCCAGGAGATCGTGGCAGAGATTTCACCTTCGATTCTGGACATCTTATGAGGCAAATGGTTATGGAAAATCAGATAATTCTTGGCAGTGTCAACGCAAACAGGACTTATTTCGAAAAAGCCCTTGATGATCTAAAAATAGTGAAAACAACTATGCCTAACGCACTCAATCGAATCATAACCTCAAGGCATAAGCCGGAAGCATACGATAAGGCCCTTAAAAGCCAAATGCCTGACCAGATTAAAGAAATAATTGTCTTCGCTTAAAAGGGCATTAATCTACCCTTCTGGATATCTTAAACTAAAAACTTAGAAAGGGGAGGTGGCTGAGTGGTTGAAAGCGCTCGCCTGCTAAGCGAGTAGGGGGCGAAAGCTCCCTCGAGGGTTCGAATCCCTCCCTTCCCGCCACTCAAGTCTTACTACTTGACTTACTGAACAAAAACTTATTCGCTTCTAGAGAGGGTGCAATAGATAGCGTCAACTACAGCAAATATCACCAATATAACTCCGAGTACAAGGTCAAATCTATACGAAAGTGCTTTCAGGCCAAGAATTCCATAGATCGTTGTACCATACATGAAAGTTCTTATAAGGCCCGCAGGGGCATCAGGAGAAAAAAGCAGACCTGACAAAAATCCTATAAAGAGTAAAACCAGCATTACGGGAAACGCGAGAGCTGCAGAAGGCACCCTTACCGGGTTTGGTCCTACAGCAGCTAGGCCAAGCATGCCAAGTATGGCTACGCGCCAAGCAATAGCCCAGAACATTCGCGGTATTAGGTACTGATTACTGCTAGCATCTTTGTGAACTCTTTTCTCATCAGAGAAAAAGTATTGATCTGTAAAATCGTTTACCAGGTTTTTACCAAAGTAATCTGCTGTAGGAAACGTTGCCTGATCCATGGTCATCCTTGTTTGTAGCTGCGCCCTAAACCACTCTATTTGTTCTCGCAACCCTGCCAATTCCTTTTTAAGTTCAATGTTCTCATGAAGCAGCAGCTCTACTTCATGCAGGTTTTTATACTTTTCCATCCACTTAATTAAAAGTTCAACCTCCTCAGGGCTCAGCTTTGCCAATAAGCGATCCGCAATTTTTCTGTAGTCTTGCATCTTCTCCTCGGTAGCATAATAAAAGTAACAAATGATGTCCAGTTCTAATTTAGACACAATATGCAAATGCATATTGAACTCTTGGCGCCGCTTATTTAAAATTTAAAAGCAGCTTTAATTGCACCATAAAATCAAATTATGTAATGATGCATCATAGAATGTCTAAAACCGGCGCCGTAAAAATAGGAGAGGCCGCCAGGATAATTGGCGTATCACCCAGTACAATAAGGGCTTGGGACAAACTTGGCATTATACGACCATTGAGAACAGTTGGCGGGACCCGTCTGTTTGACCTTAAAGAAATTGAAAAGCTTGCCTACATTGTAAGCGCAAGGAAAACTGGAAAACATTTGTCCGAACTATTGGCCGAGAGTGAAAACAGCAGAGATAATACGCTTGGATTCACAACTCAGGAGACAAAAGGCTCTGCACGGCTAATAGCTGACTTGTTATCTGCAGCTAGTCATATTTTTGTAAAGCGACCTATTGCCACCATAGTTTTAGATAATAAGCTTAGATTTTATAACGTCAACGCACAAGCAAAAGCATTGCTTCATATTTCGAATGATTCAGATATAATCGGAAAATATTTAAAGGACGTTGACCTCCACCTTCCAAATACATCAGTGCAGTTTAATAAACTCATTCTAGCCGCCGTCCGCAGACGAAATGAAACTAAGCGACCTAAGTGGAAAGTACCATATGATATAGTAGTGTATCCATTTACTGCCAGTTCAAGAACACGAGCAGGCTGGATTGTTGAAGTGCTCCCAGCTGCACTGAACAAAAGTTTTAGCAGTATAGATTCAGGCATTACGCACACAAGGGGAATATAGCAACTTGCAGGTAAGCAAAGAGCTTCAACTAAAGCTAACCCACATAGCTAACCTTAGGCGAGCTTTTATGCTACTGGAATGGGATACAGAAACGTATCTCCCACCATCCGGCGTAGAATATCGAAGCGATCAGCTTTCCACGCTTGCAACCATCATACACACAATGATTACGGACCCAAAACTGCAAGACGCTATACAAAATGAGATACCTAAACTTGAAAGCGCAAGTATAGAGCAACGTGCTCTGTCAAGACTTTTAAAAGACATGGAAATTGAAAGGCAGGTTCCAGAATCCTTACGGGCTGAAATAGCAAGATATTCAGCAATAGCCCGTAACATGTGGCTGGAAGCAAGGCGCCTTGGTGATTTCGGTAAATTCATCCCCGCGTTGGAGAAAAACGTGCAGTTGCTGCATGAACTTGCATCGACCATAGGTTACGAAGGACATCCTTATAACGCATTGTTAAAGCTGTCAGAACCTGACTTTACAGTAACTGAGCTTGATAACCTTTTTAGCCAGATCCAGTCAACAGCATTAAGCATTTTGGAAAAGGTTATCGAAGCAAACTCATCTGTAGATGATAGGTTTCTGTACGAACACTATCCCAGAGATATGCAAATTAGATTTGGCATTAACTCAGTAGCTGAGTTAGGCTATGACCTATCGCAGGGTCGAGTGGACATTTCTGCCCACCCCTTTACACAGACAGTCGGACCAACTGACGTTCGTATAACAACAAGGGTGAGGGAAAATTACTTTCCAGAATGTTTCTTTAGTCTTTTGCATGAAGCTGGGCATGCCCTTTACGCGCAAGGAATTGCGAAAAGTTTGGAATATCTATTAGCTCATGATTCTTCTTCACTTGGTGCCGACGAATCACAGTCTCGCTTCTATGAGAACTGTGTTGGTCGAAGTAAATGGTACTGGAAACGCAAATTCGATGAATTAAAAAATACGTTCCGCCACCACTCACTGGATAATGTGACATACGAAGACTTCTTTAGGGCCATTAATAAGATCACACGATCACCTATACGTGTTGATGCGGACGAATTCACATACAACCTTCATATAATAATCCGGTACAGAATAGAAAAAAGTCTTATGTCTAAAGAGATTACAGTCAAAGACATCCCAGATGCATGGCGAGAACTTAGCAAACAACTGATAGGTAGCGAAATACAAGACGACAACGCTGGACCTCTTCAAGATATCCACTGGACTAGCTGCAACGGTTTTGGTATCTTTCCCTCCTACACCATCGGGAACTTGATCGCTGCACAGCTTTATTTGCATTTAGAAAAAATAGGCATTATACATAAGGAATCAGATCTAAAAGTAACACTAGGAAGCATTAAATCATGGCTGCGTGAAAACTTCTGGAAGTATGGTAAGACATATAGCACAAAAGAGCTCATCAAACTAGCAACCGGTAACGAGCTTGACATCTCTTACTGGAACGACTATATAAAAGCAAAGGCAAGTGAAATATGGCAACTCCCGCTCTCGTAGGTTAGCGAGCTGATGTTCAGAGACTTTCCCATCTGCTGTTAGTGTATCAGTTGCTACGAATGTCTTTAAAGAATCCGCCAATAGCACACATATTAGCAAGAAAACCTCCAGAAATTTTCCTAAGCTCCATAAAATTCAAAATCAGAAACAACCTCAAATGGCCCTGTTTAAAAAAGCCAGATGGTAAAGGGTTTTGGTTTGGCAACATGCAAAAAGCTACTGAAAAAAGAACAAGCCAAAGCTTGTCTTTAGCAGGCGACAATAGACAAAGATTTTACAGAAAATAAGCAAGAAAGCTCCGACCTTCAGGGAGGAGATGAATTGCGAAAAAAGTATATATCCAATAGCAGTAGAACCTTTATGGTAAATGGATATAGGT